>JAABUK010006667.1_pt1 | contig 17101 bp, 16 predicted proteins | sample 5559141 | NCBI WGS metagenome assembly JAABUK01 (sample SAMN10711869, study PRJNA513367) | rock metagenome | isolation source: Antarctica rocks | place: Antarctica: Victoria Land, Pudding Butte nord | collected 2016-01-03
CGCGTCTCCGACGAAGACATGGCCGCACTCAACATCCACCGCGACCCGTTCCACGGCGAATGGAATTACACCATCAAACCTCTGAAACCAGGAAATGATGCGGTTATTTTATAACGCATCCTAAGCATCGCTATAGCCCGGCAAATAGGGGCGCCTCCGCTTGCTTGGTTGTATATTGGCCGGCTTACCAATGCGCTGACGGCTGTTGCCGTCTCAACCATCGCAATTGCCATTTTCGAAGAAACCGGTCTTTTCGCCTTGGTTCTTTGCAGCCTTCCAATAGTTCTTTTCGAAGAAGCGTCTCTCTCCGCCGATGCGCTGGTAATACCTTTCTCGATTCTACTCTCTGCATTAGTCGCTCGCATCGCCCGCAATACGACTCTTGAATGGAGTTTTTTCATCGGGCTGTTTATTTCGCTATTATACGTTACTGTTGCTAAAATTGCTTATATCCCACTCGTCCTCCTGCCTCCTGTTGTTGCGGTAATTCAAAAGAGACATTTCAAAGAAATCCTGCCGTTGTTTTTGATTTCGACTCTTGCTGTCACAAGCTGGATATTCTGGTCTCTCCTTATACATAATGAAGTCTTTGCCGGAGGCGCCCATTCTGATATCCTGGATGTAAATCGTCAGTTTCGAAACGTTTTGCGTCACCCACTAATTTTCCCTGGAGCTGTGCTCAGGACCATTCTTAATATACGTCAGTCTCTGGGTCTCATCGCGCAGGCGATGGGGGCAAAGCTCGGATGGCTTAATGTATCTATGCCAAAATACATCGTCGTTCTTTCGCTGACTACATTTGTGACGGCATTCACATTTCGAGAGTCGAAAATTCCACTGCTGGGCACGTCGCGCCTACTCACTTTATTCCTACTTCTCTGCTCACTTGTAATGGTATATTTCCTATTTTACCTGCAATATACTCCGGTCGGACAAACTACAGTCGATGGCATTCAGGGCCGGTATCTGATTCCCTTGCTGGCATTTTTGCCGCTTGCTATACCAGGATGGTCAGCCCGCAGGTACCAGGCTTACCGGATTCTTCAGCTGATTGTGCTGACTAGCGAAATAGCCCCTATAACTACCGTCGTTATTGTCTGGATGGCTTATTGGGTAATCTATGATTAAGGAACTGTAAAAATATAATAGAGTCGGATTTGTTGGTTGAAGCTTCTGTCTGTGATTGAGTGTCGTAAGTGCCTGTAAGAACCAACAGAGTCGGTCTGATCCGTAGGATTCCTGTGGGGATCATGGTGCCGTGGTTTGGCGGGATGGTTGACCCTTCCCCGATCCGTTCGCGTTTTGCGTTGTTGTCGCCGCACCTGGACGAGCGGGGGCGTCGTCTGTTTGCGGCCAGCAAGGCGCGGGCGGCGGGCCGCGGCGGGATTGCTGCGGTGTCGCAGGCGACGGGGATCGCGCCCAGCACCATCGGGTGCGGCCGGCGCGAGCTGGACGAAGGCGAGCCGCTGGAAGGGGGCTGGGTGCGCCGGGACGGCGGCGGGCGCAAGACGCTGGTGGCGCGTGACCCAGGGCTGCTTTCGGCCCTGCTGGCGCTGGTGTCGCCGACCGAGCGGGGTTGCCCGATGTCGCCGTTGCGCTGGACCTGCAAGAGCCTGCGCCACCTGGCCGACGAGTTGGTGAAGCAAGGCCACCAGGTCAGCCACACGGTGGTAGGCGCCTTGCTCAAGGCCGAGGGGTTCAGCCTGCAGGCCAACCGCAAGACCCTGGAGGGCAGCAGCTACCCTGGCTGCGGCGCACAGCCGTGACCGGGACGCGCAGTTCGCCCACGTCGAACCCAGAGGTTCGCCGGACATCGCCCGGAGCACGGCGGCGGCGCTGACCGAGGGAGAGCCGGTGATCTCGATGGACACGAAAAAGAAGGAGCTGGTCGGCCCGTTCAGGAACCCTGGCCGCGAGTGGCGCCCGCAAGGCACGCCGGAGCAGGTGCGGGTGCATGACTTCCTGATCCAGGAGCTTGGCCGTGCGGTGCCCTATGGCGTCTACGATCTGGCGGCCAACACAGGCTGGGTCAGCGTGGGCATGGATTATGACACCGCCGAGTTCGCGGTGCAGACCATCCGGCGCTGGTGGCACGAGGTGGGCAGGCTCCGCTACCCCGATGCCAAGCGCCTCACCATCACCGCCGACGGCGGCGGCAGCAACGGCTCGCGGGTGCGGCTGTGGAAACGCGAGCTGCAGCGCCTGTCCGACGAGCTAGGCCTTGAGATCACGGTGCACCATCTGCCGCCGGGCACGAGCAAGTGGAACAAAATTGAGCACCGCCTGTTCTCCTACATCAGCCAGAACTGGCGGGCGAAGCCGCTGGTCAGCTACCGCACCATCGTCGAGCTGATCGGCGCCACTACCACCAAGACGGGACTGGCTGCGCGGTGCGAACTGGACCAGAGAGCCTACTCCAAGGGCATCCGCGTCTCCGACGAAGACATGGCCGCACTCAACATCTACCGCGACCCGTTCCACGGCGAATGGAACTACACCATCAAACCGCAGAAACCAGAAAACAGTGCGGTTATTTATGACAAACCCTAGGCAGGCTTATGCGGCCTGCCACACAGATAGCCTGTGGCCGTGACAAGCCGCGCAAGCCTGCTTAGCTTTTCACCTGTGCGCCGGACCACCAGAGGTTTGCTTGAAAATTTACGCTGATCGTTATGGCCAGCGCAGCGCTTTGGAAGTCAATGCGTAACTACGGACCAGAAGAACTCGGCAGCGATTATAACCCCACAATGCCTGCTGCTTCAACGGTCCAGGCTGGCCAGCGGGTCCCACCGTCATCTCACCTTGCAACGCACTTTCCAACCGACTAACCCCCCTCCGTGCGATCACTTCAAGAGGCCGTTGCCGTGCAGGACCGCAAAGCCAACCAGGCCCTAGCCCGCGAGTTCGGCCTGTCCGCCGACGAATACGGCCGCGTGCTGGCCATCATGGGCCGCACCCCCAGCCTGACTGAGCTGGGCATCTTCAGCGTGATGTGGTCGGAGCATTGCTCGTACAAGTCCAGCCGTATCTGGCTCAAGACCCTGCCGACCACTGCCCCCTGGGTGATCCACGGTCCCGGCGAGAACGCCGGCGTCGTCGCCATCGGCGACGGGCTGGCGGCCATTTTCAAGATGGAATCCCACAACCATCCCAGCTTCATTGAACCCTACCAGGGTGCGGCCACCGGCGTCGGCGGCATCCTGCGCGACGTGTTCACGATGGGCGCTCGGCCGATCGCCAACCTGAACGCCCTGCGGTTCGGCTCGCCAGACGACCCGCGCACCCGGCGCATCGTGGACGGCGTGGTGCGCGGCGTCGGCGGCTACGGCAACTGCGTCGGCGTGCCGACCGTGGGAGGCGAGGTCAACTTCCACCCGGCTTACAACGGCAATCCCTTGGTGAATGCCATGACGGTCGGCATCGCGCCCGCAGACCGCATCTTCCTCAGCGCCGCGGCCGGCGTCGGCAATCCCGTGGTGTATGTCGGCAGCAAGACAGGACGCGACGGCATTCACGGGGCAACGATGGCCAGCACCGAGTTCGGCAAGGACTCGGAAGAAAAGCGTCCCACCGTCCAGGTCGGCGATCCCTTCACCGAGAAGCTGCTCATCGAGGCCTGCCTGGAGCTGATGGCGACGGACGCGATCATCGGCATCCAGGACATGGGCGCCGCCGGGTTGACGAGCAGCAGCGTGGAGATGGCGGGCAAGGGCGGCGTCGGCATCGAGCTGAACCTGGACCAAGTGCCCCAGCGCGAGACGGGGATGACGGCCTATGAAATGATGCTGTCCGAGTCCCAGGAACGCATGCTGATGGTCCTGCGCCCGGACCGGCAGGACCTGGCCAGGGCGATCTTCGAGAAGTGGGAGCTGGACTTCGCGGTGATCGGCCACCTGACCGACACCGGCCATATCGTCATCCGCCACGCCGGCGCCGTGATGGCCGACATCCCGCTGGACCCGCTGGCGGAGCAGGCGCCGCTGTATCACCGCCCCACCGCCGAGACGCCGCATCATCCGCCGCTGGGCGACGTGCCGGACCCGGTCGGCTTGGTCTCGGCGCTGGAAACCCTGATCGGCTGCCCCGACCTGTGCTCCCGCGCCTGGGTCTGGAATCAGTATGACAGCACCATCGGCGGCCAGACCGTGCAGCGGCCCGGCGGCGCCGACGCCGCCGTCGTCCGCATCGAGGGCCTTGACCGGGCGCTTGCGCTCACCACCGACTGTACCCCGCGGTATTGCGCCGCGGATGCCGAGGCCGGGGGGATGCAGGCGGTCGCCGAGGCCTGGCGCAACCTGACCGCCGTGGGCGCCCGGCCGCTGGCGATCACCGACAACATGAACTTCGGCAACCCCGAGAAGCCGGAGATCATGGGCCAGTTCGCCGCCAGCATACGCGGCATGGCGGCGGCCTGCATCGCGCTGGACTTCCCGGTCGTGAGCGGCAACGTCAGCCTGTATAACGAGACCGAGGGCCGCGGCATCCTGCCCACCCCCGCCATCGGCGGCCTGGGCGTGCTGGACCGGGCGCAGGATTGCGTCGGCTTGGCGCTGCAGCCAGGCGTGCACCTTGTGCTGATCGGCGACACCGCTGGCTGGCTGGGCCAGTCGCTCTGGCTGCGGGAGATCACGGGCGGGGAGGATGGCCCGCCGCCGCCGGTGGACCTGGGCGCGGAGCGACGCAATGGCGACTTGGTGCGTGGCCTTATCCTGGGCGGTTCCGTCCGCGCGTGCCACGACGTGTCGGACGGCGGCTTGCTGGTCGCCGTCGCGGAGATGGCCCTGGCCGGACGCACTGGCGCGACCCTGGAGCACGATGGCGGCCATGCTTTCTGGTTCGGCGAGGACCAGTCCCGCTATGTCCTGGCCGTTGCCGACCCCGCGCCGATCCTGGCCGCCGCCGCCGCCGCGGGCGTCCCCGCGATGCGCCTCGGGACGTCCGGCGGCGACGGTTTGACACTGCCCGGCGGCGTGTCCATATCGCTCGAACGGCTGCGGACCGCGCATGAGCGCTTCTTCCCGGCCTGGATGGAGTCCTGACGCATGGCGATGGTCGCAAGCGAGATTGAGGCCCTGATCCGGGCCGCCCTGCCCGACGCCCAGGTCAAAATCGAGGACCTGGCCGGCGACGGCGACCATTATGCCGCCACCGTCGTCAGCGAAGCCTTCCGCGGACGCTCCCGCGTCCAGCAGCATCAGATGGTTTATGCCGCCCTGCGCGGCCGCATGGGCGGGGAATTGCACGCCCTGGCCCTGCAGACCTCCCACCCGCAATAGGAGCCGACACCATGAGCACCCCCGTCACCGAGCGCATCCAGGGCGAGATCACCGCCAACCCCGTCATGCTGTATATGAAGGGCAACGCCATGTTCCCGCAGTGCGGATTCTCCGCCCGGGTCGTGCAGATCCTGACCCATATGGGCGTGCCGTTCCAGACGGCGAACGTGCTGGAAGATCCGGAGCTGCGCGATGGCGTCAAGGCGTTCAGCAACTGGCCGACCGTGCCGCAGCTTTATGTCGCCGGCGAATTCGTCGGCGGCTGCGACATCGTGACCGAGATGTATCAGTCGGGCGAGCTTGAGACGATGCTGACCGAGAAGGGCATCCCTCACCAAGCCGACGCCTAGCTGCGGTGGCAGCCGGGGCGCCCCGTGCCTTCACGGGGTTCACCCCGGCGGCCTACCGCTTCCTGATCGAGCTGGGGCTGAACAACAACAAGCCTTGGTTCGAGGCAAACCGGACTGTCTATGAAATAGCGGTCAAGCAGCCGATTGCTGGGCTGATCGCTGATGTGTCCGCCGAGTTGGCCCGCCGCGGCCTGCCATTGGAAGGCAACCCCAAGCGGTCCAGCTTCCGTATTCACCGGGACACCCGGTTCAGCAACGATAAAAGCCCGTATAAGACGCAAGTCGGCACTGTCTGGTATCGCCAAGGCAGCAGCAAGGGCGGGGCCGGGGTCCTCTACTTCCACTTTGCGCCGGAGGGCTGCTTTTGCGCTGCGGCGTTCTATCATCCGGAGCCGGAGGTGCTGGACTCGATCCGCGAGCGCATCCGGGTGCACCCCGACCGTTTCCTGGCGATGCAGGCGGAGTTGAAGGCTGCCGGGTTGACGCTGGATGGGTCGGACGCACTGACACGGATGCCGAAAGGGTTCGAGGATTTGAAGGGCAGTCCGGTGGCTGATGCGATCCGGCTACGGTCCTTTATCACCCGATGTGACCTACCGTTGGAGGTGACGACAGTGCCGGGGCTAGTAGGCGACATCGTCAGCCTTGCAGCAGCAGCGCTACCGCTACTGACGTTCGGCTGGGCCGCCGTGGACGAAACTTCTCCCGCTCCCTCCGGGAGAGGGTTGGGGTGAGGGGGTTTTGGCCTCGGAGCAGGGATCCGCTGATGCGGTTAGAACCCTGCCCCTCAACGGCAAGGACCGTGCTTTAAGACCCCTCACCCCGACCGTCTCCCGAAGGGAGAGGGAGAAGGACAGTTGTCCTAGCACACTGGCCCGCTGACCCCCCGGGTCAGCGCGAACATCGGCCGCAGCTTCACGCCGATCCAGCTTCCCGCCAGGGCCAGCAACATCCACGCCCAGCCCGACAGATTGCCCGCCGCGATAGCGCTGAAATACGCCCCGATGTTGCAGCCGTTGGACAGCCGCGCGCCATAGCCCATCGCGATCCCGCCCAGCAGCGCCCCGGCCCAGGCCCGCCACGTCCCGCCCCAGCTTGGCCGGAACACGCCCGCAGCCGCCGCGGCTAGCGCCGCGCCGAGCAGGATCGCCCCGTCCATCACCGAGGTCGTGTCGAGCAGCACAGTCCGGTCCAACTGTGCCCCGAACCCGGGCCGCTGCCAATAGGCCCAGCCATGCGCGTCCCAGCCCAGCGCCGTCGCCCACTTGGAACCCCACAACGCGAAGGCTGAAGTCTCTCCCCAGGGCTTGCCGGACAGCACCAGCACTACCGCGTTCAGCACCGCCAGCGCCACGCCGCCCCACACCAGCACCGGGACCGCGCGCAACCCGGCGCGCATACCGCGGCCCGCAACCGGGCGCACCGGGCTGAACCGCTGCGACACCCACCAGATCGTGCCGAGCGCCGCCAGTTGCAGCGCGATGGCCGGGCCATACCCGACCAGTCCCTGCGCCGTCGCCGCCGGCAGAGCCGGCAGCGACCACCAGAACCCCATATGCGCCGCTCCCAGCGCCGATCCCACGACGAAGCCGAGCAGCGTCCCGATCAGCCGCGCATTGCCGCCGCCCAGCGAGAACAGGGTGCCCGACGCGCAGCCGCCGCCCACCTGCATCCCCGCTCCGAACAGCAGCGCTCCGACCGCAAACCCGACGCCCACCGCGGTCGAGCCGCCCGCCATCGGCTGCCCCCACAGGCTGCCCAGCGCCAGCAGTGGCATCATCAGCGCCGTCGCCACCGCCAGCATCACCGCATGGGCACGGAAGCCCGAGGCGTCCCGCAGCTCGATCAGCGCCCGGAATGCCCCGGCGAACCCGAAGGTCGTCCGCAGCAGCACTGCGCCGATGGCGGCGCCAGCCAGCACCAGAGCCGGCATCCGCCACGTTGCGTGCGCCTGCGTCGAGACGGCCCATATCAGCCCGGCCAGCAGCGCTACGCCGCCGGACAGGACGATACGGTTGGCGTCGAGCCGGCCCGGTGCGGGCCGGGTCAGGATCACTGCGCCGGACATGGAATCTCCTTCGCCGGGAAGTCCGGCGGTTCCCAAGAGATAGTGAGGTTCTCTCCGGGCCAGCAATACAGGCCGGGTGAATAGCGACAGACGCACCGCTCCCGCCGGTATTTAGAGCCAAATATTTCGCGCCACGCTGCCTGGATAGAAGGTCGTTTTATGATCGCCGCGTTCTCCGACCGGCCAAACCATCGTCCCGGCTGTAGTCCGGCGCAGTGGTCCAGGCCCAGAGCCTGTTTGAGTGGGCACCGGGTCGGCCCAGCGGGTCTTTTCCGCGCCGGGTGCGTCAGAACCTCGCCTCGATGCGTAGGCATCAGGGCTGCGGCCCTTCCTGCCCGGCACGAAAAATCCCTCGCTGGACATCAGCCGCTGCCCACTCAAACAGGCTCTCAGTGCAGTGCTGGTCGTCCCTGGACGGCCGCGTCGCTGCGCTCCTCGCAATGATGGATCAGGGCAACTGCCGCTCAGCGTTTCCGGGCGGCAGCCAGGTTCCGCAGCGCCGCCCCTCGGTCCTCCCAGCCGCCATGCAGCAGCAGCGTCATCTGGGCGAACAGGGCGGCGTCCTCCGGCTTGGCCGGGTCAAGGTGCGGGCGGAACCAGCCGCGCCGGATGCTGACGGCCTTCGGCACCGTCATCTCCAGCAATCCCAACTCCCCGCGCGTGCTGCCAAACCCGCTGCGCCCCCGCCCACCGAACGGCAGGCGCGGGTCGGCGGTCGGCACGATCAGGTCGTTGATGCACACCGACCCGGCGCGGACCTGTCCCGCAAAGGCCCGCGCCGCCCCGACCGGGCCGAAGATGCTGGCGCCGAGCGCGAAGGGGCAGGCGTCCGCCGCCTCCAGCGCCGCCGCGGCGTCCGCGACGGGCACCAGCGCCAGCCAAGGCGCGAACACGTCCCGCTGCAGCAGCGCCATGCCGGGCCGGGCGTCCGCGACCACGACCGGGCGCCTAACTCCTCCCGAGGCAAGCCGGGCGCCGTCCCCTATTGCGCGCTGCACCAGCCCGGCCAGCCGGGACGCCACCCCCTCCGGCACCGCGGCGTCGGGCACGCCGGGCAGCAGCGCCAGCAGATGCGCCTCCAGTGCCGCGGCCTGGGCCTCCGGCACGAACACCCGTCGCGGCGCGATGCAGGTGGCGCCGCCGTTCAGCCGCAGCCCGTAGGCAAGGCAGCGAGCCACCAGGTCCAGCTTGGCCCCGGGCAGCACAAACACGGCGTCCGACCCCGACAGCTCCATCGTCGTGGGCGTCAGCCGCTCCGCCGACGCCGCCAGCACCCGCGCCCCGGTTTCCGCCGATCCCGTCAGCACGATGCGGTCGAAGCCGGCGCGGCTGGCCGCATCCCCGGCGGCAGGGTCCAGCAGGAACAGGACGCCGCCGGGCAGCCCGGCGTCGGCCAGCAGCGCAGCCAGCGCCTGCATCGGGGCGGCGCAGCCCGGCGCCGGCTTGACGCACACCGCGTTGCCGGCGGCCAGCGCCTGCAGCGCCTGCACGCCCGGCAGGAACAACGGGTAGTTGGAGGGCGCCAGCACCAGCACGGTCCCGCAGGGCTCCCGCCGCAATTCTGCGCGAACGCCCAGCAGCCACAAGGGCGCGCCTCCGCGCAGCCGGGCGGGGGCCAGGATCGCGCGGCCATACCGCTGCAGGTATCGCGCCGCCTCTGCCAGCGGCAAGACCTCCGCAACCAGCGTGTCGGCCGGGCTGCGTGCGACGGTGGCGGCCAGCGCGGCGGCGTTGCGGGCGATCAAGCGGCGGACCCGGGCCATCACCGCCAGGCGGTCCCGGACTGGCCAGGCGGCCCAGGCGCGGCCTGCCGCCCTCGCCCGGGCGAGGGCGGCAGCCACATCGGCGTCATGCATTGGGGCGTGTGGGATGACAGATTGGTGCATGGCCCTACCTTAGCCTCGTACCTATCCCCCCATCGAGAGAGAGGCTACGTTCCGCCGCATGTCGCTCCCCACCACCGTCCCATCCGCGTGCTTCTTTCCAGTGTTTGAGTTGGTGTCCCGATGACCCGCCGCGTTGCCATCATCGGCGCAGGCCCAGGCGGCCTCGCATCGGCGATGCTGATGGCCAAGGCAGGCGTGGACGTGACGGTATACGAGGCGCGTGACTGCGTCGGCGGCCGTTCCTCCACGATCCAGGGCTCAACGGACGTTGGCACCTTCCGCTTTGACATGGGGCCGACCTTCTTCCTGTATCCCCGGGTGCTTGCCGACATCTTTGCGGCCTGCGGCCGGCGGCTGGAGGATGAGGTCGAGCTGATCCGGCTCGACCCGCAGTATCATTTGATGTTCGAGGGTGGCGGCCACATCCAAGCCACCGGCGACATGGAGCGCATGGCGGCAGAGGTGGCACGGTTCTCGCCTGCGGACGCCCTGGCGCTGCCGCGCTTCATGGCCGACAACCGCAAGAAGCTGCAGGTGTTCCGCCCGGTGCTGGAGAATGCCTTCAACTCCATGCGCGACCTGATGCGTCCGCAGGTGATGCGCGGGCTGTCGCGCCTGCGCCCGCACCGCAGCGTGGACAGCGACCTCGGCACCTACTTCCGGGACGAGCGGGTGCGGCTCGCCTTCTCCTTCCAGTCCAAGTATCTCGGTATGTCGCCGTTCCGCTGCCCCAGCCTGTTCACCATCCTGTCGTTCATGGAATACGAGTACGGCGTGTATCACCCGCGCGGCGGCACCGGCGCGGTGATGGCAGCGATGGCGCGGGTTGCGCGCGGGATGGGCGCCAAGATCAAGCTGGGCGAGCCGATCCAGGACCTGCTGTTCGAGGGCCGGCGCGCGGTCGGCGTCCGCACCGCCGCAGGCGAGGCGCGGTATGACGCCCTGATTATCAACAGCGACTTTGCCAACACGATGACTAAGCTGGTGCCGGATGCCATCCGCCGCCGCTGGTCCGACCGCAAAATCGCATCCAAGAAGTTCTCGTGCAGCACCTTCATGATCTATCTGGGCATCGAGGGCGACATCCCGGACCTGTCGCATCATACGATCTACCTGGCCGACGACTACCGCCGCAACATCGCCGAGATCGAAGCTGGGATGGCGCCGCGGAACCCCAGTTTTTACGTGCAGAATGCCTGCGTGACTGACCCGGCGCTGGCGCCGCCGGGCCACTCGACGCTGTATGTGCTGGTGCCCGTTGGTCACCGCATGGACGGTGGGGCGGAGTGGAGCGATGTGGACATCGCTCACTACCGGGCGCTGACGCTCAAGCGGCTGCAACGGATCGGCATCCCCGACCTGGAGCGCCGCATCCGGTTCGAGAAGGTGCTGACCCCCCAGGGCTGGGAGCAGGACCTGCAGATCTACCGCGGCGCCACTTTCAACCTGGCGCATAACCTGGGCCAGATGCTGCACTTCCGCCCGCGCAACCGGTTCGAGGACCTGGAGAACGTTTATCTCGTCGGCGGTGGCACCCACCCCGGCAGCGGCCTGCCGGTGATCTTCGAAAGTGCGCGCATCACCTCCCGCCTGATGGCGGAGGACCTGAACTTGGATGCTCATTGGGAGGCCCCGTCCGCCATGGCATCCGACCATTACGAGCCCGCCATTGCGGAGGCCCTATGAACGCGATCACCCACCGTCCTGAGCTTCCCGTCGGCGTCATCGGCGCCGGGCTGGGCGGCTTGGCCGCTGCCTGCACCCTGGCCGCGCGCGGCCACAAGGTTATCCTGTTCGATAAGAACCCCTGGCTTGGCGGCAAGGCGGCGCTGCTGCAGCAGGACGGTTTCCGTTTCGATATGGGGCCGACCATCCTGACGGTGCCCGACGTGCTGGAGCGGGTGTTCACCGAGGCCGGGCGGCAGATGTCCGACTACCTGGACCTACGCCGGCTGGACCCGCAGTGGCGCTGCTTCTTCGACGACGGCGAGGTGCTCGACCTGCAGGAAAACGTGCCCAAGATGGCCGAGGCCATCGCGAAGTTCGCGCCGGGCAACGAGCAGGGCTACCGCGACTTCATCGGCATGTCCGAGAAGCTGCATGAAGTCAGCGAGAAGTTTTTCTTCTGGAAATCGGTCGAGGGCATCGCTGACACGCTTGAGTTCAAAGGCATGAACCTTGCGACCCTGCGCGATGTCATGAGCCTGCGCATGGGCACCTCGGTGGCCCAGCAGATCAGGAAGCGCGTGCCGGATGCGCGGGTAAGCCAGATGCTGGACCACTTTGTGCAGTATGTCGGCAGCTCCCCGTATCAGTCGCCGGCGGTGCTGTGCTCCATCGCGCATATGCAAACCGAGAAGGGCGTTTGGTATCCCATCGGCGGCACCCGCGCCGTACCGCTGGCGCTGGAGCGGCTGGCGGGCGAGCTGGGCGTGGACCTGCGCCCCGGGGTCGGCATCAGCCGCATCCTGTCCGACGGAAACCGCGTGTCGGGCGTGCTGACCGAGGATGGGCATACCGTCCCGCTGTCCGCCGTTGTCAGCAACATGGACTCCGTCCGCACCATGAAGGAGCTGGTCGGCGGCAAGGCCCAGGCCGGTTTCGACCGCCGCTGGAAGCGCGATCCGGCATGCTCCGGCGTTGTGCTCTACCTCGGCCTCGACCGCCGCTATGACCACCTGGCGCACCATGACTTCGTGTTCTCGAAGGACCCGGAAGAGGAGTTCGACTGGATCTATGGCAAGGGCGAGCCGGCGCCGGACCCGACCTGCTACATCGCCGCTCCGTCCGGCACCGAGCCGGACGTGGCGCCGCCGGGGGGCGAGGCGCTGTATATCCTGGTCCATACTCCATTCCTGCGCCCGCACCATGACTGGTCCAAGATGTTTGCGCCCTACCGCCAGGTGATCCTGGACAAGCTGAAGCGCTGCGCGGGGATGGGCGATATCGAGGAGCGGATCAAGTTCGAGCACCATCTGACGCCGCAGGACATCCACGACCGCTACCGGGTGCTGAACGGCGCCATCTATGGCCTCGCTAGCCACGGCAAGGTCAACGGCGCCTTCAAGCCAGGCAACCGGTCACGCGACATGACTGGCCTATATTTGGCCGGCGGCGCTGCACATCCCGGACCGGGGATGCCGATGGTGCTGATGTCCGGCTGGATCGCTGCAGACAGCCTGCATGGGGATATGGCTGGAGCTAGGACGGCCACCCCACTCAGTGCCTGACGTCGGACAACTGGCGGGCGAGGTGGCGCACACTCGCCGGCCCGTTACGTCTTACCGCGGGGCCGACCCGGTCGCGGCGCGGTCCGCACGGCTGTATCGAGCGTTCGGCTGGTATCTTCGCTGGTACTTTTATCGGCGATTCCATGCCGTCCGCCTGTCACGCACAGGGCTGTCGCGGACGGCGTTGCCGGCGGCGGTCGCTGGGCGTTCGGTCATTATCTACGGCAACCATCCATCCTGGTGGGACCCGGCGCTTTACATCCTGCTCGACACGTTGCTGTTGCCCGACCGTTGCAGCTACGGTCCGATGGACGCCAAGGCGTTGGGCAAATATGGCCTGTTCGAGCGTCTGGGCGTGTTCGGCATCGCGCTCGACAGCCCGCGCGGCGCGGCGCGGTTCCTGTCCACCAGCCTGACTGTCCTGTCCGATCCCGGCAATGTGTTGTGGATCACCGCAGAGGGCGAGTTCACCGACCCGCGCCGGCGCCCGGTCCGCCTCCGGTCCGGCATCGCACACCTAGCTAGGCGCGTGCCGGGCGCCGTGATTCTGCCGCTCGCCGTTGAGTACACCTTCTGGAACGAGAGCAAGCCGGAGGTACTGGCCCGCTTCGGCCAGCCGATCGAAAGCGGTGGCGGCACCGTCGCCGGGTGGACCGAGCGGTTGGAGGGGGAGCTGGCCCGGACGATGGACGCACTGACCGCCGAGTCCGTGCAGCGCGACCCCGCCCTGTTTGAGCAGCTGCTGCACGGCAGGGTCGGCGTAGGCGGCATCTACGACCTGTGGCGCCGGGGACGGGCGCTTGCGGCAGGCCGGCGGTTCGACCCGCGGCACGAGGAGCGGGAATGACAGGTCGTTCCATCTCCCGCTCCCTCCGGGAGAGGGCCGGGGTGAGGGGGTCTTGCCTTGGTATGGGAGAGTGGGCGCGCTGCCAGGACCAGGCCTTCCATCGGCATGAGCTGCGCTTGAAGACCCCCTCACCCCAACCCTCTCCCGGAGGGAGAGGGAGCAGGGCATCTTCGTCGTGAGTCTCCTTGTCTCCCTGGCTCTGGTCCTGGCATTTGGCCCTCTGCTGCTTGGCCTGTGGAATCTCATGCTGTTCCGGGTCCCGTCCCCCGCGACAGGCCGCCCCGCGGTGTCCGTGCTGATCCCCGCCCGCAACGAGGAGGCCAACATCGGCGATGCCTGCGCGGCGATCCTGGCGAGCACTGGCGTGGAGGTCGAGCTAGTGGTGCTGGACGACGCCTCCACCGACCGCACGCCGGACATCCTGCGCGCTATCGCCGACCCCCGCCTGCGTATAGCGTCGGCGCCGATGCTGCCGCCGGGCTGGTCAGGCAAGCAGCACGCCTGCAACGTCCTGGGCGGCCTGGCCCGGCACGAGCTTATGGTGTTCGTGGACGCCGACGTGCGCCTGGCGCCAGACGCGCTGTCCCGCATGGCCGGCTACATGGCGCGTCATCCGGTTGGCCTCGCCAGCGGCTTCCCGCGCCAGGTCACGGTCACCTGGTCCGAGCAGTTGCTGCTGCCGCTGATCCACTTCCTGCTGCTGGGCTATCTGCCGATGGAGGCGATGCTGCGGTCCGGCTCGCCCGGGCTGGGTGCAGGCTGTGGGCAACTGTTCATCGCCCGGCGGGATGCATACGCGCGGGCGGGTGGCCATGCGGCGATCCGGGCGTCGCTGCATGATGGGCTGACGCTGCCGCGGGCGTTCCGCCGGGCCGGGCTGATGACCGGGCTGTTCGACGCCACGCCGTTCGCCACCTGCCGCATGTACACCGACGCCGCGCAAGTCTGGGAGGGCCTATGCAAGAACGCGACCGAGGGCATGGCGAAGCCAGGGGCTTTGCCGGTCTGGACCGTGATCCTGTTCGGCGGGCAGGTGCTGCCGGCGCTGCTGATGCTCACCGCGCCGAGCCTGCCCGTGGCGCTGGCGCTGGCGGCGTCGTACGGGCTACGGCTGTTGCTGGCGGCACGGTTCCGGCAGCCCTGGCTGGCGGCGCTGCTGCATCCGCTGGGCATCATGGCGGTGCTGGTGGTGCAGTGGTCATCCCTGGTGCGCGCTCTGCGCGGGCGGCCCGCCACCTGGCGCGGGCGTGCCTATACGGCGCAGTAGCGGTGATGGCGCCCGCCCTCGGCTCCACGGCCGCATCTGCTGTCACGCTGGAGGTCACCGTTGCCAACGTCCGCAACAACAAGGGCCACGTTCGCGTAGCCGCCTGCACACAGGCGACGTTCCTGAAGGAGCGTTGCGCCTACAACGCGCAGGTGCCGTCCGTCGCCGGTGAAACGGTGGTGCGGCTGGAAGTGCCGCCGGGCACCTGGGCGGTGCAGGCCTACCAGGACGAGAACGACAGCGGCAAGATTGAGCGCAACCTGCTGGGCATGCCGGAGGTCGGACTCGGCTTCAGCAACGATGCGCCGTTCCGGTTCGGCCCGCCATCCTATGGCGACGCCGCTTTCCAAATCGGTGCGGGGGGCGGCCGTATCCGGCTGACCCTGCGCTACTTCTAGGATCTGCTCATGGGCAAGCAGTTGCCGACCGACCCGCCGCCGTTCTTCGACGCCCACCTGTTCGTCTGCACCAACCGCCGGCCGGATGGGCACCGCCGCGGCTCCTGTGCGGCGCGCGGCAGCGAGGCGTTGCGGGACTATATGAAGGCGCGGGCGAAGGAGCTGGGCATTCCCAACCTGCGCGTGAACAGCGCGGGGTGCCTGGACCGGTGCGAGTTGGGGCCGTGCCTGGTCATCTACCCCGAAGGCGTCTGGTATCGCATCGGCAGCCCGGCGGATGTAGACGCCGTGCTGCAGGCGCACGTGATCGAGGGCGGTCGCGCTACGGCATTAATGCTGCCTGCAAGCTGAAGGGCTTATTTCTCCCTCTCCCTCCGGGAGAGGGTCGGGGTGAAGGGGTCTGGGTTGCGGAGCGGGGCACTGCCGGTGCCATTAGAACTTGGTGCTATGCAGGCGAGAGCTGCACTTGAAGACCCTCTCACCCCAACCCCTCCCGGAGGGAGAGGGAGAAGCAGCAACTCCGCCCATCAGCCGTGCCAGCACCAAGCTGCCCTCGGCACCGGCTGGCACCACCACCACCTCATCCGGCTTCGCGCTGCTCACCGCAGAAACCGCCCGCTTGGGACACAGCCCCAGGCAGCCGACCTCCATTACCCGAACGGCCCGGCGTTGCCCGGCGGCCTTGGCGGCGTTCTTCAGAACGTCCACCAAGTCATGCTTGCCCTTCTTGCCGAAGCCGCCGCCCAGCTTGCGGCTGCATTTCCCGCACACAAGGGCGACCTGCCGCCAGGGGGCAACTGTGGCAGAAATGCTGCTATTTTCCATGCCGCTGACATGGGCAGGAGCCGCCGGTGAGTCCACCCTTGCAGGACTGCCGTCCTGCATCCATCCTATGGTGGCAACTTATCGAAAGGAGGTGATCCAGTGTCTCATTGTTTGACCCTACGGCTTCGCACCGTGACCTGGACGCCCGTCGTCACCCATATGGCAGCGGCTGGCTAATCGCCTGAGTCCGGCAGCGGGAGCTGTCGAGCAATGTGAAGGCCCCGGGAGCGATCCCGGGGCCTTCTGCATGTCAGGCCCCCAGCATCCCAGCCAGGGCACGGCCTGACGTGAACGCATCCTCCACCCGCGCGCCCAAGCACCAGTCGCCGCAAACACCCAGCCCAGCGTCAGGGTCCCACAGTGCCGGCACGCCCAGTGGCGACTCCGTCAGCGCATAGCGCCAGCGATGGACGGCGGCGTATGACGGCATCTGGCTGATCCCTGTTGCCGCAGCGAAGTCCTGCACCAGTGCCGCCTGGACCGCGGCCGCCCCGTCCTCCAGGTGCGCCCGCGACCAGTCCGGCCCGGCATGGGCCACCCAGCATTCCGGCATCGCCGCCCTGCCCGGGTGGGAAGAGTTGCGTATGGCCACCGACAGCGCCCCGCCCGGCAGCAGCAGGTCCGGCGCCTCAGAAGGCGCTGCGAAACCGACCATTAGCGTCCAGCGCGGCGACATGCCGGCGCGGTCCGCGTCTGCGGCGTAGCTGTGCGGCACGGCACGTAGCAGCCCCGCCGCCTGCGGCGCCGGCACCGCGAGCAGCACGGCATCGAACGGCCCGGCCAGCTCGCCCCCTTCCCGGGTGACCAGCCCTGGCCGAGTTGTAGCAGCGTCTAGCAGCCTGTCGGAGTGGAGTGTTGGGCCATTGGGTCGGCGACGATGTCCGTGAAGGTAGTTGGGCGTCCGGGTGGCGCTGTGCGGCTGAATTCGTGGTCGCTGCGATTTTGGCCGCCTCG
>JAABUK010006668.1_pt1 | contig 17097 bp, 19 predicted proteins | sample 5559141 | NCBI WGS metagenome assembly JAABUK01 (sample SAMN10711869, study PRJNA513367) | rock metagenome | isolation source: Antarctica rocks | place: Antarctica: Victoria Land, Pudding Butte nord | collected 2016-01-03
CTTCAGCAACCCATCAGCAGCCATTAGCGCAATGTCACTGCCTATTCAGACTCAATTCGCGCATCAGCAGTGTGACTCAGCACAAGCTAAGCAGAATGTAGCATCAGGTGAAGCTGCCAACCTTCAATTTGCCGCCATCCTTAACAAGCCATGCCCAGCCAGAGCCAAACTGTGTGGCTCCAGCAGTTGAGAACTCCTTCTTGAAGTCTTCAAATGAACCAAAGTCTTTCTCGATAGCAGACTTCAGGTCACCAGATGGCTCACCTGACAGCAAGAATCCGCAGCTGACACCATGTAAATATGCCACCAGCACAGGTCATTGCTGCGACATTCACACCATTTGGCAAATTGATGTGCAACCAGAAGCCTTCAACTTACCTCCACCTCCAGGCTTCATTGAGTGCCAGAAGAATTTGTGGTTCCACGATTGTGCAGCGTTGTTGAATTCTGGTGAGGGGCTGCCGCCATTCCAGGTGGCCTTCACAATCTGCATAAACAATTGTGCATCACCTTCATATGCTTAGACAGTATGTTGCTGCTGTTATAAAGATTCTGCTTGCAAAAGTCGTGAGTAAACGCAATCGTGCATGGCTTTGTTGCAGCACACCTCTTCAAGGCTTTTGCTCTCCAAGTCTTTGCCCTGTATCTGGTTGTTCAGGTTGTTGACATAGGTCCTATGATGCTTGCCCCAGTGAACCTCGAAGGTGCTCTGCATATCACACCTCACTATTGCGGGCTTGCCCAGCTGAGGAAGCGAATACAGGGCAGTTAACGGAAGTCACCTACCTTCGACATGTGGGGCTCTAGGGCATCCTGCACAGGGGAAGCGAGTTGCGGTCAAGTGAATGCATTGCAGAACAGGGTGCACCACGAGCTACAAATTATTGCATGCAACGTGTTGTTGTTCTTTGCAAGCTCATGACGCTTTGTGTGCAGACGGTGTGCAAAAGCATCAGGTGTTAGTCAACAGCTGCGGCGCACCAGAGAGTATGGCAGATCGTCCAGTTGAATTGCTGCGCATGGGGCCAAACGAAGTTTCTGCATTGCGACAAAATGTCATACAGAGGTATGTTGTAAGTTGAGCACGGGATCAACAACAACATCGTACTTGTGTGGCAGTGCTCTGGTGCAGCTTCTTGTTGGTCAAGCATTGCCCAGCGAAGCAGGGGGCTTTGATTGCTGACAGCATCATGTGTTTTCTGTCGACTGGCCTTGTCGATTGGGTGTGCGTTGACAGTAATGTTCAGCAGCGGATCCAGGATAAGTCGAGACCGCTATGCATGCACGAGAGATGACGAGGTCCGGTTCAAGGGCATCACATGATTGACAGGGCGCTTGCCCTGGCAAGTAGACCCACCACTGCAAAAACACAGTGCATCAAGAGGGCAAGTCTTCTGGACCATGTACCAGTGCTTGTAAATACAGGTATCGTGACGTCTGTTGCAGGCCATTATGCCCAGAACTGAGTTGCAATCATGTTGCCGTTTACCCAGCATGTCAGCTCCACACGGCAGTTCAGCTAAACCAAAAGGCAGATGAGGTCAGATGGAGAAAGCTGCAGAATGCTGCCTCGCGCAAAGCTCAGTCACTCTGTGAAATAGGCAAGATTTGCCAAGCTGTAAGTAACAGGGATTGTTGATGGCATCAAAAATAGCATCAATCATGACACCTTGCTGAAAAATTGCACAAGCAATGTGAAGATCATGCCCTGTCGATGTCATTGTGAAAGACTGTTTGATGCCATTGCCCATGCCTGGTGAAAGCAGGGCTGCCCAATTCTGCTGTACAACACAGATTTCGTATCAAACATTCTGTTTCAATAAACAACAGCTGGTTAATGTACACACACTCTTTGACACCTAGCGGCTCACCGACTGATAACTGGAAAAGTGCAAAATAACTTTTCACACACAGAAACACTAAGATGCTCTGCAATCACACACACAGACTACACTGATGTCCTTTGCTTCTGCAGCCAAACCTTGAGGGCATCCCTCATCCAATCATGGCAACACAGCTCCATAGCCTTCTCTGCTGAGCACTGCAGTCCCATCGAACTGTCTGTGGAAGGGCAATGTGAAATTGACAAGCATGCAAAGACAAACATGTAAGGAGACAAACTGCACAGCGAAACTGCAAGCTCACCCAGATCCTCTTGCGCTCAGCACCTTCTGGCCATGTGGGTAACTCTTCAGCTACATGCATCACAAACATGTGTGCTACACATCTGCCTTGCTCTGCTGTGTGCTTCCGTGCTGCCTTATTGCTCTTAAATGGAAACGCCCCAACCATTTCGTCCTACAAGGAGGCAATCTGGCTTCACATCCTGAGTCAGACTGTCATCAGCTATCAGTCAACTGCCATGAACATCAGAAGGCTTGGACACAATCCAGAACAACTCATTACACAATCTGTTGCACAATTTAAGCACAATAGCAGCAGCATGCACTGCTGCAGAGTGCACCTCCAATGCCCCTCTCACACCAGCCTCTTCTACAGTCTCACGAGCAGCAGCTGCCTCAACAGTCTCATCAGCTTCCCAGCCTCCCTGCACGTATCTCCATCTGTTTCTGGCAGGGTAATACAAGGAAGCAGAAACGCACAGCAACTGTATGAAAGTCGGTGTCATGATGACTGTGTTATGCTATGGCCACCTTGGGAAACACCAAGCCCTTGCCGCCTCTGCTTGTAATCATCAGCACACTGACATCAACCTTTCCATTTACCTCTGACACTCTCACGGGAATACAACTGCGCATACCGCAAACGGCTTGTTTATGCCAGTGCCTTGCTGTCAGTCGTGCTCCAACTAATGTTTGTGTTGACAGAGCTTCGGTGCAACAACAATACAAGTCGACAGTACAGTACGGGTCAACTAAGCAGCCACACTGGGCGCAACAAATCATTACAACTTACCCAGCAACAAGCCGAGCACCGTCTTGACTATAACGCTGCATCTCCCTTCCTTGTCGCGCATGCAAGGGCTGAGGCCCACCAACTACACTGGTAGGCATCAGACTACTGATGAGCGAACCAACGCCGACGGAGGCTGATCGGCTGATATGGATCCGGACAGCTTCAACAGCCACGGACATACTTATGATGTACATTTACAAAAGCAACAAACGTCATGATTGTGTTGCTGACCGCAATAAAAGCTCATGGAGCAACGCGTTGACCAAACCAGTCAGACGAGTACAAACTAAATACAAGCTACAAGCAGACTGTAGACCAGCTAAGGTCCGAGGAAGCACCAGACACTTTCTGAGCAATCAAACTGTCACAGCTACAGGATCAAGCTGCGTAGAGGTAAACTGGACCAATATGAGATTATAAGTTTGTTGCGCTGCCAAAGTGCCGTCTCTAGTCTTTGTCAGCCTGAGGGTTTTGCAATGCCATACTGAAATTTGCAAATTCAATTTACGGCGTAACATAGACTTGGGACAAGAGATGGCATAGCACTTTTTTACGCTGCCGCAACGTGCGCTGGAACTGCCACCGAGCTCGTGAGTCATGCGCACAGACCAGCTTGACCCATCTGCAGGAACAAGCAGTGTCTAACAGAAACTTTGTGCGCTTTCGGACGTTGTGGTTTGAGCATGGTTGTCAAGCGAGGCCGACCAAGTGGCGTGAGTACACAAACCGATGACATCAAGGATGAACTTGCAGCATCAAACAGTCAAGACATGGTACTGCAGACTCAGTAGTGCATACTCGCTTGTCGTTTAAGTAGCTATTTTGCACTATGTTCACTGTACAGTGTGTCGGCACCCTTCAACACGCAACAACGGTTCATCCAGAATTGCAACAGGGGAGATGTCATGTCGACCGTGCAGGAAGCTTACGAAGACTCCGCGGAAGGCGTAACTGATGGTACAAGCTGGAGCAGCGACCAAGTATCCAGATTTTTTGACGCTTTCCAGCAGTACGGACAGGAGTGGGCAAAGGCACGTCAGCCATTCTGCAAGTCTGTCAGATGCTTGACTGTATGTCTCATGAGCCCCTGCGTGCAGGTGTCAGAGGATGTTGGCAACACTATTCAGCAATGTGAGGCACTGTACAAGCAGCACTCTTTGTATTTGAATCTTGCAAGTCAGCTCATTCAAAAGGAGGCTTTCATGGGCATGGTGAGGGGCTTTCAAGAACACAATTCACAGGTAAGCAGAGCCCTAGTTTACATTTGTCCCCAGCATACCATAGATTTTGTGCCTTGCCTCCTGCAGTTGTCCATATCTGTTTGGGCATTGCGATGACTGGCTTCTTGCCCCGCTCAAGCACTGCATCACACGTGAGCAGTCTTGCAGTTCGCCTTGTCACCTGCAGAATCTTCAGGCAGCTGATAGTGCAAACTTCAGTGAAGATGCTCGAGGGCGTGCTGCCTTTAGCGGCTCTACTGGGGGGCATCTGCCCTACTCCCCACGTCCTGATGGCCTGCAACATACACCCAGGCCTCACATCAAGTCCCGGGAGCCTGCTTCTGTACCAAAGGTAGCATACATTCCTCATTGAAGCTGTCATTGGCAACCCACCCACTCAAGCCCATCATCTCACCTGCTTTCACCGCCTGGCTTGCTTGCTCTGTCACACCACGTTTTGGCTCAACTCTGGCCTCAAGACAGTCAGCACAAAGCAGCCAAGCATGTGAGTTACCTGCAGTAGATATGTCACATTTAATCTGTTTCCTTTTTTTAACAGCGATTTTCATCCTGCAGGGTGCAGTCCGCACACCAACTTCTGCACAGAGACACATGAGGAAGGTGCCGGATACAGAACCTGCCTGGGGAATGAGAGCTCGCCGCACAACTGGGGTATCCCCTGCAGGTCACCCTCTTTACCCTCTGTGTGCCCAATGTCTCGGTTTGCTGAAGTGCTGGATCAGCCATGCTCCGTTGTGTGCCCAATGTTTCTATTGCTGAAGTGTTGGATCAGCGACAGATGCCTGGTCAATAAGGAAGACTTTCATATTGTGACTGATGCATGCTGGCCTTGACCTGTTCACAACATGTGCAGTTCTGCTATGCTCTTCTCTTGTCATTATTGCTATTCAGGATGACGTTGCTGACACCACAGCTTTGCCGCGCAACCATACACCAGCAATAGTCACTATTACGTTGCACGGTGCTGCGTGGGTCTTCAGCATGCCTTGTACATACCTGTTAGCAAGTTTGGCTTTGGTCTGGTTGCAGCATGCGGTGATACGCATGATGCTGTGAAGACAATACTGCACACATGAGCATTGAATAGTTTCAGAGCATGTGTGCTTGGTTGAGCTCAAGCTTGTGCTCAGAAGCATGCCCCATCTAGCTAGAGTTGCCCTGCAGGCTCTCTGCTGCAGGCCTTCCATCCTGCTGCAAAATGCCTCTGCACACCCTCATTTGCTCAGCACAGTCTGATGCTGCTTACAACATCATCAGAGTTGTAGTACAGCAAGTAGAACTAGCCTGCTGTGTGCTGCAGAAATGCTTCCAGTGGGGCACAAGCGTAAAAGGGTGCAGACCAAGCTGTTTGGTGACGACTTTGTGAGGGATGACCTGAGGCCCGGCAAGGGGGCCCGCAGGCGCAAGGTCATGGAGCCTGGGGGCCCTGATGAGGCTCAGGGGGCCGACGCCCTGTTGTCCCTGGCTGCCTTGGCAGAAGCTGACAGTGGGGACACACAGTCAGCAGATGAAGGTGGGAGTCTGCTGAAGGAATGAAGAAGCCTTGGCTGATGTGTGTGGTCAACATGTCCTCACTGCTGTGACTGCACAAAGGGCTGTGTCATGTCATATGTCTTCAGGCAGAAGCGATGCAGTTGATGCAATGTGCATCAAGTCATTAACGCCTTGATTTCTGCAGCACGGCACAGCACAGCACAGCACAGCCCAGCCTAGCACAGCACAGCACAGCATTGCACAGCACCCCACAGCACTCCTGGTTCAGTCACCATGAAACGCCAAACCATAAACAGCATATGCAATCTTGCAAAGGGATGAGCCACAGCATGAACACATTCTCAGCAGTGCTCGCTGGCCCAATCCAGCTCACAAAATGTGTGTTGGTAGCCAGGCAGGCCAAGATGCACTGTCAGCAGAAGCCTGTCACATAGGCAAGACAGAAACAAATCATGGCATGTCAAACAAGGTTGTGACCAGGAGCAAAGTCAACTCCTTCCCAGAAGTTGCACAGCACAGCAGCACCACACACAGCACACAGGCATAGCAGCATGTTATGTATTGCATCAGCGCTTTTGCTCACACTAGCTGTTTCACTGCTCTCTTGGGCATACAGCCATCTGTTTCCTACTGCAGCACATGCCTTCTAAATGCAGAAGATCTCTTGGGCATACAGTCATCTGTTCTTACTGCAGTATATGTTATGTAACTGCAGAAGAAGTGAGTGGGCGGCGGTCAGGCAGGGCAGGTAGCCATACCCCTCGCCAGCAGTCCAGGCGCTATGCCCAGTCCCCCCAGCAGAACTACTACCACCGTCATGGCTCCTCCCCTCATGCCACTCCTAGGAAGGGCCGCAACTCTGCTGCCCACCACACACCACGCAGGACTGGACGCCAGGCTGCACTGCAGGATGGGGAGCGCCGCTCTGGTGGTGTCCACTCCTCTGGTAGACGTACCAGGCATGCAACCGCAGGTCCGCCAGTCAGCCTGTAGTTACTTTGCTGTAGTAATGCTGTATGTGCACCTGCATTGCACATTCCATGGACAGATGCAAGGACTTGTCTCTATCGATTACCATCTGGCAATGTCTTCAGTCAGTTATCACAACTGTAACCTGCAACAGCTGCTGCTTGAAAACAACATGCTTTTGTGGTCCTGTTACTCATCTTTGCACCATTGTCATCCCACCTGCTGAGTCCACTTGATACCTTGACTTTCTCCCCATGCAATTGTGCCAGTTGCAATGTGTCATCCCTTGCAGTTGTATTTTTAGTCTGCGTGCATTGTGCTTCTCGGTGCATTCTTGCACCCAGATTGGCAGTCGTGATCTGATGTGCAGAGCGTAATGCGGGAGACTCCCGGCATCTAGACTTTGAAGAGCAAGAGTACTGGGAGGGCAGTGGGGAGGAGCTGGACATGCATGAAGACGATGAAGAGGCTGACATGCGTACCCAGGAAGAGCTCATGATGCAGCATCGCTACATGATGGTCAGTCTCAAGGACAAACAAGTGCTATTGCAGATGCGCATGATTCACTGCCAGAGTATTGACGCCTGGGTAGACTCATCTCTGGCAGCTTGAGTGGTCTGCTTCACTTGCAAGGCACGACTTGGGCAACCAAATTTTGCATAGCATGTGATTGTGCCTTAAGTGTGTCAGCAGACAACACACAAGCCAGGAATCTATAAGATCATAGCAGCTGCATTGCATCTTGCAGGGGCTTCAATCAAGTGCATCAGAGGTGCTTGCCCTTCACAGACACATGCCAAAATCAGACAGATGCATGTATGTTCAATGCAACACACACTGTTACATCATGTCAGTACCTCCGTGAGGTGCAACAACATAAGCTTATGTGCGGAAAGCCAATGACGTGCTGAGGGTGGGTTATCTGCGTCACTGACCTGCTTGCAGCCTGGTTGCAGGCTTAGGTGTCAGAGCCAGTGCACCTAGGTGCTGCCAGAACAGTGCTCAGCAACACAATGCTAGGCAGTGTCACCAACGACACTTTAAGGAAAGACATCAAAAACATTATTATTATTATTATTATTATCATCATTATCATTATCATTATTGAAAACGTTGAGTATTTGCCTGCAGGCTGAGGCGTCAGAGCCAGTGCCTAGGCAGCGGCGCAGGAAGGCAGCGCCCGAGAGGGTACCCCCCATGATGTCCCCCATCAAGAGCCTGTATGGCCGGCGCACCACTGCTGGCATCATCAACATCCCCTCTGTCTCCGGCTGTGGCTTCCTGCCCAACTCTGCCTCATCCTTCCTTCTTCCAGGTCTGCACTGCATACACCTACACTGTCATTGCTATCAAAAGCTTCCTGCGAGAAGCAACACTGCTACTGTTATCCTCCCCAGGTTTTTGCTCTAACTGCTGGTTGAGACTCCTATGCAGGCAGAGTACAGCCTCCCTGTGTTGTCATTGTCGATAGAGTCGCCACGCACATAGCTGTAGCTTACAACTGTATGACATCTGCCCGGTCACGAAGTTTGCTGCATCATTCCGTCACTTCAGTCCCTCCTTCTGCACGCTGCTGCACCTGTACCTAAGCTCATGTCACCTACCTTCATTTGCATGCCAACACAGGAACCTCATGGGTCTTGTCCACCATCCTGGACTTGTCTTATCCCCCCCCTTCCCACCCCATCCCATCCCATCCCATCCCCAGCACAATCAGGACTGGTAGCGTCTCCACGATACATAGCATTCACACATGCTAAGCTTGATAGGAAATGCTGCCGCTGCAGGTATGGAAGGAGAGGGTGGGGATGAGGTCCAGGGTCACAATGAGCTGCGTCTGAGGCATGCTTTGGACCCACGCACCCGCCGCTGGGCTCGTGCAGAGTTCTTCTGCAGTGCACTAGACCGCCCCTGGCTGGCTAACAATGGAGTGCAGCAGCTGTGCAACCACTTTGGTCTGAAGAAGGGCCAGCTGGCGAGGCTCAGCCGCACTGAGTGGACATGTATACGCAGATCATTGGGCCGCCCCCGCAGACTGTCTCTGGCCTTCTTACGTCAGGTATACAGTCATGCTGTGCACTGTACTCATCCGTGTCACATGCTCATGCTCCAAACGAAGCCTCTGCAAGTTATGCATTTTGTAAAGGGCTTCTGAAGTACTAGCCAGGGGATAGCATTAAGGCTTGGATGGGCAGAAGCCCATCTGCTCCTGGATACCTAGGCTGTTTGGCTGGGCTTGCAGACTCTTTGCAGCAGATGCACTCTTGATGGGCTTGAGCTTCCTGCACACTCGTTATGTCTACTTGACAGCAACGCTCCAACACGGCATCAATCTGGGGATATTTTGCATGTGCAAATGCCAATGGTGTGTTGTGCACTTGTGTCCATCATGGCCTGCACATCTGAGCAGCGTGGCGCGATTTCTTGCAGGAGCGGGCTGAATTGGAGGCATGGAGGGAGCAGGTGAGGGCCAAGTATGAGGAGGTGGGCTATGGCGCCCAGATTCCTGATGACCTGCCACGTCAGCTGCAAGTAGGCCAGCGAGTCACAGCCCGCCACCCTGTCACCCGCCAAATCCATGATGGGGACGTGCTTACTACAGCACCCAAGTACTACAGGTAAGCTATCTGCACAGCCTGCCCCTGTATTGCTGTTGCACAAGTCCATTATGGCTGCAAGGCGAGTGCTTGGTCACATTCATAGTTGTCACGGTAGCAAGCAAGCACTCGTGCGTCTTCCACTGACAGCCAGCTTGGTGTCATCTGCATGCTGCCTAGCAGCATTCTGGAGATGTCACAATAAGTGGTGGTCATCATGATTAAAGCACAGGTTGTGCAGTGCTAGTACTTTACACTGGCTGCCATGCTGAGTGGTTTGCCAGACTCACTGGCACCACCTGGATGATGCTCAATGAACCACATTACCCATGACGCTGTGTGCTACAGCTACACCTGCTGCAGTGTAGCCTGCAATTCTATCAGTGAGCCTGGGAACACTGCGCACGCAGACAAAATTTGGGAATATTGTATCAGCGTCCCAAAGCCTGCATTGCACAACAGCCTCTCAGTTTTGGCAATTGACAACTATTTTGATTGTTTAGGGTGCAGTTTTGGCAAGTGACAAGTATTTTGATTGTTTAGGGTGCAGTTTTGGGCCAAAACTTTTGGCAAATGACAAGTATTGTGATCGTGTAGGGTGCAGTTTGATAGACGGGAGATGGGTGTGGAGAGAGTGCGTGACGTGGATGTGATGCCCATTAATCCCACAGAGAACCTGCCGGCTTCCTTCATAGAGTCCCATTCCCACATCCTGATGAATGGGCATGCCATGGTGGAAGGGCAGGCAGTGCAGCACCACAGGGGCAGCCTCAGGGATGGCCCCCCTGCCCGGGGCCCTGCTGCAGGGCGGGCGCAGCAAGAAGCCCGAGCAGCAGCTGCTGCAGCGCAGGCACAGTCTCAAGAAAGTGACATGCACACCTTGTCAGAGGTGCCATCACACTGCCAGCATGCTCACACCAACACCTTGACTGGCGCTGAATGTTACTGAATGTCACTCAACTGGGCATGACCAATGTGTCTGCTGCGACAACACAGCTGTGTTTCAACACCAGCTGTAGAACATGATGCATCAGGAAGCTGTTGCCTTGTCCTCAACCTGAATCATGCAGCACACACTCTGTGTTGGAAGTTACTCGCTCACATTATCTCAGGATGCCATCACAAGTTTAGCTTGAACCTGGCCAGGATGCTGCTTAAAAATGCATGATTGCGTTGTACAACAGCAGGAGTCATCAGTGCACCATGGGTGCTTTTACACTCATATAAGTGTGTGTGCTGGTCTCATGCTAAACAGCAACAAGACTTGTCCTGCACGTACCTAGCTCATCACGAGCTGGAAAGCGATTCTATTATCATTCATGTTATTGTTGTTATTGTTGTTGTTGTTATTATTATTAGTTGTTATGCTGGACAGGCGATACTGGGTGTGTGCAGGTAGCAGGTGCTTTGGACAGGAAAGAGCGGCTGTTGAGTCAGCTACGCAGCATGAACGATGAGGCTGAGAAGGCAGGGCCTGATGCCCGCAAGACACAACCTTCTGACACCTTCCGCCAAGCCTATGCTGACGTGGTCATGCAGCTTAAGCAGGTGCTTGCCTGTCAGACTCAATGCTGCCTACATGCTCTCACCAGTGTCTGTGTGCTATTTGCGATGTATGTTTGGCGTTGCCATTCAAGCAAACGGACGTTTGCACTTGCATTTGTAAACTTTGTGCAGCACTTGTGCATTTGAAGACTGCTTGATTTGCACCAGGACGGCACATACTGCTTCAAATTGTTCTGCTGCAGCAGTGAAGCCATGCAAGCTATGCCCTGCCACAGCTTTTGCTGGTGCCCTGCCGTAGCACTTTGATACAGGCATCAGCTGTCAAGCATGTGCAAGCTGTCACCACTGTTGATGAGGCTTTGCTGGGTACATGTATGGATGCCTTGCATGTTCATAACAATTACTGCTTACCAGACTGCTTTGTCAGTGCTGTTGCAATTGTGACTGTGTCGCACCATGTGTTGCAAGAGGCTAAGGATCATAATAATAATAACGACAATTTCGCTTTCCAGCTTGTGATGAGCTAGGTACTTGCGGGACAAGTCTTGTCTCTCCAAAGCTGTCTGTCTTGCGCATCTATACTTGGGCCCATGGCAGCTCACCAGCAGTATGGCAATGCAGGTGAATGAGGTGCTGGAGAATTTGTTGCAGCAGCTGCAGGCGCACAATCACCCACATGCTGGAGCAGTGCAGGCTGCCATCAACCTGGCTGGGACCGCCGCGCCAGGCCAGAAGGGCCTGTATGCCTCTCAGGTCACCCCTCCCCCCTCTGCATTCTGTTGTCTGCATGCAGTTGTCTGCTGAAGGGGAAAAAAGAGAAGAGAAGACTACTCCTTGTGGTGTCAATGTGATGAGCAGCCAAGTGCTGTACCGGGCTGCCCAGGAGATGTCTGCTTGTATATGCACTCTTTTGTGCTGAATCTTCCTTCATTCACTTGCATGTATGAGGCAGTGGGCTGATATGTCTAGAAGGTGAAGAATTCAACGATGACCTGGACTCTTGGTCTAGATGCTCATTGCTTGAAGATTGAGTATATGAGAAGCAGCGGTCATGGCATGCAGTCACATTAGCTTCACATCGCATGCAAGCCTTGCTGTCAGTCGACTCCCTCCATTCACACGCGCACACACCATACGAGCATAGGACACAAGCTGCAAGCTGAACAGCTTTTTTTACGCTGGCTCACAACGTGTCCAATTTTGCCTGAAGGGTGTGTTGCCATAACTCTGATTAGTAAGGCTTCTGTGCTGATGCAACAAGGCTTATTGTGCATACCAACAATGAAAACCTGCACATGATGAATCCTCCACCGTTGAGACAGATCTTTGGTCCTGACTTGTCCAGTGGTGTGTGCAGAGCTTGAAGATGGTGGGGCAGGCTGGTGGTGCTGAATGGCAAAGTATTCTAGCTGCTGCTCAAGCCATGGTGCAGCGCCACCAGGGTCAACTAGCAGATGAGATCAAGACCTCAGACAGACCATCTGCGCAGCTCCCACCCCAGCAACAACAGCAGGCTCCTGATCAGCCGCAAGAAGGCAGTGTTGCTGCTGGTGATGCACAGCAGCCTGCTGCAGGCACTGCTGATCATTCGCATGGTGTTGATGCTGCTCAAAGCATGGCCATTGTCAAGCAAGAGTCGCTGAGCCAACCTGCTGCACCTAAGCCTGAGGGCGCTTGGCTGTCTGAGATGATGTCTGGTTGTGTGTCCATGCTGCTGACCATGCAGAGGTGCGCAGAGCAGCCTGTGACGGGGCACGCTGTCAATGCGGCCCTGGCAAACTCGCTCAAGATGCTGCAGCCACATGCAGCTAGCAATCAGCCAATCTTCCACAAGATTGAACACATGGTCACCATGTTGAGGGATCGGTTGTTGCAATCATGACCTGAGCTTTGTGTTTTGCTGTACAGTACATCAGTAACATGGGCAGGTCAAAGTTGATCGGTGTGCCCTCCAGCTAGCAGCTGGCGTGTATGTACAAGCCATTGGTGTATATGCATGTGCTGTAGCTGAGGTGTATGGGATTGAAGTAAATATAGGGTTGCTAATTCTGTTGCTGGGGCATCTGCAACCTTCAGACTGTCCAGAATTGTGTTTCTTGTTCAATCATCAGCCATTACGGCAGTATTGCTCCTGACGCAGTATCAATAAAGTTGGCATAGCAGGTGTTTCTGTTCCTTTGAATGCAGTGTATATAAAAAGCCTGGCGCAGAATCAGGTCACATGCGCTCAGCCCGTACTCAGTTCATTCCATGCTGCCGCCTGGGCTGCACACCATCAAGAGGAGTGTGTATGGTTCAACAGAATGTAACAGCACTACCAAAGTGGACGTGGCAGGCTGCTAATTGCAGCATGCTGTGCAGTTGGCCCGGATTTTGAGTCCCAGATGTGAAAAACCGTTTGACCGAAGTGGAGGGACCTCACCATGACGAGGCGCGGCCGAACTGACATGCACTGCCGCCCACGGCTGTGCAAGCAATGTTTGCTCCATACCAAGCGCACAATGGTGGTCTCTCGACCAAAAAGCTTGATAGGGAGAACTTCGTCAGCCACCATTCCGGAACCGACTTGACAGAGCTATGTGCCTTGGTTGCGCTTGTTCCTGTACTGGCATTCACGCTGCAATGGTTTTGCGCGAGACAGCAGCATTACACACATCTGGCCGTCAGTTGTTCGTGGCTTCAAGCCTTCGGCCAGATCACTTGGGTGGTCATTCCAACTATCCTTGCGGTCATGTCAGAGTCGGCTCTCTGGCCACTCACTGTTATGTTATGTGTCATTACTATACTGCTAATTTGCTGGACGATTCGCCAGGAGCACTTGTCAGGCTTGACAAAGTCTTTGCAGCGACTTGCTGAGCAGCACCGGAAAAGGTTAGTCCAGTTGCAGATATCGTTGGTATATCAGGTCTTGCTTATCAAGTTTTAGCGATTGGCCAATGCAGCTACATCACGTCCATTCGTGGATGCATTCTAATTTGCACAGCCATAAGCATATTGGCTGTGGACTTCCAGGCCTTTCCCAGACGCTACTGCAAGGCAGAAAAGTTTGGACATGGTGAGACCGTGCAAAACGCTGATTGTTACTCTCAGCCCATGCATACACAGCTTTCTCCAGCAATGAGGCTTCCAGTGTCACAGCTGCATTGTTTACTCCTGCTCCAGGACTGATGGACTTAGGGGTCGGCTCTTTTATTTTCAGCAGCAGCATCGCTTCAAGACCTGGTGATCAACAAAGCTCCCTACAGACCAACTCTCGAAGCATGCAAAACAATTTCTTGCTGCTGGCGCTAGGTGTGTTTCTAGCCTGATGTCTTGTTGTAAGATGGCATAGTCACCATGGCCATCTGCATGAATGCTGAAACATAGAAGGCACTTTATACCTTTACTTTTGCTATACACATGTATAGCAACCTGACAGTCTTGTCACGTGCAAATGCATCCCTGCTGTGCGCAGATGCCCAAGACTGATGACACTTTCAGTGTGCTTTGTTTGCAGCAATGCCGCCAAGCAACACTGAGACTGCCAGTGCTGCAGGGTTGGCTCGTTTGCTCAGTGTGAAGTCACTGGACTATCAGGAACATGCTAGTGAGTATGGAGTTCACTGGAACTTCTTCTTGACAGTGGCTGCTGTGTCCACTCTCACGACCATTGCACCCATCCCAAAGCCATACTCATTTGCAGCAGGTAGACAGCTTCACAGAAGCAAATGCTCTGCTGATCTTGCACAAACTGTTTCCCATCCAACTGCATCCTTTTCAGTCCTGCATGCCACCTGTGCTGTCACCTGCTACAATGATGCTTGCTGTACCTGTCTTATGTCTCTTCAGGTTGAAAAGTGGCCTGAGCAACTTTGCAATTCCGCATGTATGTACCATATTGGTCACATACAGTGATAGTCTGCATGACGTCACCTTGCTGGAGCCTATATAGCCTGATGAGCTCTGCAACCTACATTGACACAGCAGACTGTTGTGACTGTAATCCACCCATCATTCTTGTCCTAAAGTGTGATAGCTATCATGGATGCTGATATGTGCAGGGTGTCTCATAAGTGCGATTCACCAGCTTGCCCTATCTCGGGGTCTGATAGACATTGTCCATGCGGATGAACGAGGACCCCAGCTGTGGCACCTCAACAAAGAGGGCCTCCTTTCAGTGCCAGGCTACTGGGCGCTCTCCTTGCTCAGCACTGGTCTTAGCAGACATCTGCACCCACAGCTACAGGCTCAGAACCCAGGCTCACATGCAACCAGAGTGTCCGGTAGGTGAGATGGTCCTAGCTCACCTGTGCTGCCTCCTGTATGCAGCAGCTCTGTGCAATGGTGTCCTTCAAACTGGGTTCCTTGCTGCTCATCTGCATGGGCTGAGCTGTGGTAGCCCCAGGCAAATGCTGAAAGGCCGACGGAAGCCTGCATTTGACTCAGCATCAACTCAAGCTTCTTTACATCGAATCGCCTGTCTGCGTTTATTTGCTCTCACCAGGGGACATGCAGCAGGATGTGAGCAGCAGGCAGAGCGCGCATGAGTGTTGCGGCAATGCAATCAACAGAAATGCATAGACTTTGTGTTAAAAATGTGTCATGTTGTTAATTATGTTTTGTGAGTGTGCAGGCAGGCCTGGCTATGGCTTGGAAGGCTTTTAACAGTGGCTGCTGGGCTCTGGGGCACTCTGTTTGTAGTGTTGCACTGGGTGCAGCCAGTTTCACGAAGAGCTTGCAATTTGCCTTATGTTGTCTGGTCATTGACATTGAATTGGACCATGCTTGTGTTGTTTGTCTGTGGCAGCCTGTTTTCTCGGGTTGATGCACCTCTTGATTTGATGTCAGCATGCAGCAGCAATATGCTGCCTTTGTTTCTGTTAGCAAATCTATTTACGGGCGCTGTGAATTTGATGTTGGATTCATTGCTTGTTCCAGACATGCAGGCCATAGGTATTGTCTGCCTTTACATGGTCTTGGTTTGCTGTGTAGCGTTTGGACTACACAGCAACAATATACAACTCAAGCTTGACTCCAAGCAAGCCAGCAGCAATGTAACAAAACATGCTTGACAGAAAAAAATGCGCCTCAGCTACCTAGCATGGCACTGTGACCAAAACAAAATGGTACCTTGTACAAGACAAGCTTACTCAAGGAAAATAAAATGACTCGAGGGAATGCTACATACAGGTGATAATAAAACTACAATACATCATGATCATATAAGACTAGGCCTACACGAAGAAGCAAGGGGACATTCGCTACCAAAAAAGAGTCACACTGATGCATTTCAGTATTGGAGTCATTTTCTTGTGGATCACAGATTCATTCACGTTTAAGTGGCCGTGTGAGTCTCCCACATGACGCTCTTGGGAAGCTTCTGGAAGCTGACTTTGGGATGCTTGGCCTCAAGAGATCTCAGTTCAGCTTCCACAGGACTGCCTAGGATACAGACATGCTGCAATGTGGGCACCTGTGTCAGCACTCTGCTCACCTGCATGCACCAAGGAGCAGTTACGCTGCCAGTCGTCACACTGCAACCTTGATTATTGTAGCTCAAAATACTCAGGGACATGGTCATTGTCAGCAGTGACGCTGTCATTATCACTGACACAACTGCACTAGGTTCCAAGTCATTCACCTACCCAGGAGGTTGTGTGAGCATGCACCAATACTACATGCCTTGATGCAGCACAAAGCTCATTCGTATGGCAGAGACTGTCTGTTGGGCCAGCAGCTACAGATGTTTGATGCGGACATGAGCATTCGAATGGTAGCACCAGCATGCTCCCACGCTGAGGTGGCTTGAGGCAGAAGATCTGGTGCAAACCTGACAGCAGGTATGCTTAACCATATGCTTGAAGTGGCATCAAACAATCTACACCACAGAACGCTACAGTCAGGCACTATCGCAGGATAAAAGCCACAGTCAAAAAACAAAACACTACTGAGTTTGTGGTTGGTGACATGTGGTGTGCTTGCAAAACAAAACGCTACTGAGAGTCTGGTTGGCCAGTGATGGCTGCAACATGCATCAGCTTGTGAAGGGCAGGCAATGAGAGTAACAACACCTCTGCTCCTTTGACAGTCCAGTGGGAGATGTCCAGCCACCTGAGCTGGCGGCAGCAGGAGAGGGGTAGCAGGGGGGGTGCGGCCGCCCTGTGCATGCCATAGCCCGACACTACCCCCTCAAAGCCGTGCACATCCAGGCCCTGCAGGGCTGACAGCTGTCCCAGATGATGCATCAAACCTGGAGCCATGCCAATCCCTTGCACCTGTGCACCACCATAAGAATATTGATATAAATATCCCATACTATTTATCACCATTGATATTACTATGAATAACAACAGTGTTATGCTTTCCAGCTCATGCCAATCCCTTGCACCTGTGCA
>JAABUK010006670.1_pt1 | contig 17087 bp, 4 predicted proteins | sample 5559141 | NCBI WGS metagenome assembly JAABUK01 (sample SAMN10711869, study PRJNA513367) | rock metagenome | isolation source: Antarctica rocks | place: Antarctica: Victoria Land, Pudding Butte nord | collected 2016-01-03
AAATATTAAATATTCGTAGATTTATAAACCTCGACGTTCGAAAATTTAAGAGGTTAGAAAATCGAAATAAGGAAAATCTGGCGAAAGTATAGATTCTGCGCTCAGACGTGGTAATGCTCGTTCCATAACTAAGCATTAACCAACCCGAAGGGGCTTGGTGTGACACCACGTCTGAGGGACTGAGGCAAGGTAGTTGCAATCCAACGGACTTAACATTCTATGGAATTCCCTGCGAACGCATCTAGTAGATGTATTAGCAATCCTCCCTACTGCCGAAAAGGGTCTTGCTTCCTAGTGTAGGTCGCGGATTATTTGAGAAAAGAGAATCGTTGTTTGAGGAAGGTCGTTGCTCGAGGAAGGTCGTTGCTCGAGGAAGGTCGTTGCTCGAGGAAGGTCGTTGCTCGAGGAAGGTCGTTGCTCGAGGAAGGTCGTTGCTCGAGGAAGGTCGTTGCTCGAGGAAGTTCGTTGCTTAAGGGAAGCCACCCAGTGTAGGAGACGTTATGAGATCAGACGTAGGATGTGGGTATGTACCTCAAGGCTTCTCACATCCTCAACTAGAGAGTATACGGCTTACACCACGGAGTTTGGCCATTTCAAATGGAGGGAAGCCCCAGTAACAAGGAACTAAGGTAGTGGGATGTGAGGGTCAAGGGATAAGGAACTGTGGGAGACACAGGCAGCTAGACGCGGCGCGAAAGTGTAAAGTATTGTTGTAAATAGTAGAGCCGCTCCGAGCAAATGCAATAATAGCTGGCCGCCACAGGAGCAGCAACTATTCTATCGTGCTGCAAGCGCCGGGTAATATTCGGCGTCTTTTCCCCGCTACGGCATCTTATATTGCCCAACCCGCTCTAAGTTTAGTCAGGCCTTATTCAGCACAGCAGCAGAAAACCCGGCCTACCGACTTCACGGAATCAATACATGACTCCCTTTATCAAGCAACAGAGACAGAAAACCTTTACACCACGCCTTATCGCTCAGAAGTCCAAAGCGCCAAAATTATCTGTATGATTAACACGTTCGTAGATAGCTCACCTGGAGTATGCTTAACGCTCCTGGCTTCGCTTACCACCTTATATAACTCCTCCGGATGCGTGCATGTTTGCATACCTGTAGCGAGTACTCTTTCCACACCTTTGCTACGCACAATTTGATCCTTTTTGCTTTCCTTTCCTATCCAAGTATATTCAGCTATCCGCACGATTTGATCTTTGACAAGGAGTTTCTCTACTCGTTGACCGAGTGTTCTAGCTCTTTGGAAATATTTAGTTATAGTATAAACTCCTAATAAACTCAAGTATAAAATCTTCTCTCTATTATAATATAGATTCTTCGAGTTTATTAAATTTATCTATATAGATTATCCTAAATTATCTCGAGTTATTTTTATTTTAAAATCTACTCTTTAAAGCTTTCTTAATTATCTTTAATATAGTATACTCTACGTATATAAACTACCCTATTATTAACGATAATTCTGGCTCTTTACTTTAATCCTATATTTATATACCGAGAGATAAAAATACGGAGCTAGAAATTAATACTCTCTCCGACGACGACAACCTAAGTAATATATATAGATCGTTAATTAAATTTACTCTAAACTCTATTTTATTCGTAATATAAACTCTTTAAATTAAACTCTATTTAGTTTTACTTTTAAGAGATTTATTTAATTAATAACTCTTTATTTTTATAAATTAATAGGGCTATATATTAATATAAACTAAATTATACTACTTTCTTATAATTATAGAATCTTAATACTAGGCGTATTTAATATAAATAAATATTATATAAATTAGACTCTATTATTTATTCCCTTTATTAATAGAGTTTTCTTATTAAACGTATTAAGTTTTAGAGAAGACGAGTTTCTATTAATTAAAGAGATTTTCCTCTATATTTATAAATTCTCTATTTTAATTATATTTAATATAAGTAGAGCTCCTTTCTTTAAATAATAATATATTAATATAACTCTAAACTCTATATAGGATTAGAGTAATATTAATATAATAATATTATTATAAAAACTCGCTAGCGCTACTATATTAAAATTAATTTAATATAATAATAGCGATATAACTTTATATATATATTTGGATTATTATAATATTACCTCGGCCTAAACTCGCGTTAATATAAAGACTATATTACTCTTAATATATTAAAGTACTAGTATAGTTATAATTATAATACTATAGTAAATTAACTAAATTCTACGTAAACGAGTATTTTTATTACTAATTAATACGTCTAGTCGACTAAATAACTCGTCGTTATTTAAATTTAATAATAATAAGTATTAATATTTCTTTATTATATTAATTGTTTTTAAAATACTAGAGATCCTCGCTCCCTCGATCTCTAATTTAATAATTATCTCGATATTCTCTACGGGCCCCTACCGCTAGATAAATTTTAATATATATTTCGTTTTTACCGACCCCGTTAATATTAACCTCTAGCCCCTTTTTCTCTACTTTACGCTCTTATCTTTATTCTAGTTATACTAGATTCTATTTAATTATTATATCGACGGGTTAAAATTACTCCTATATTTCTAAACCCTCTCTATAAATATTATGAGTATTTAACTCTAAGAGTACTATGACGTCTTTATAGACTTTATTATTCGCCTTCGCCTTCGCTCCGCCGGCTACCAAGCCTGGTGTTACCAGGAAACCCTACAGCAGAAAGTCCGACGTGCGAGTGGCGTTCCCCCGACAGGTCGTTTCGAGCCATAAATGCCCACCGTCCCAACTCAGCTGCGTCAGAGGCCACTCGGTGAGGGGGAGGAGCGCATGTTCAATTTTCCAAACGGATGCGTCAAGGCGACGAATGGGGTGGATGGAAAGGTGGGGTTTTCGTATGGGCGTGGCTCTTGGACAGACGGCGCAGAGACGCTTACTGGACTTGATGGAGTGGCTTAAATATATCCACGTCAACGTCTTGTCGACATAATCGTGCTGAATGTTGCTTTGGTTTAGGATGACAGAATGATGGATTTGTCCCAGCAGGGTAGGCGAAGCTGGTGGAATATTGATACGACTCACGATTTTGCGACACTGGCGTTTATCTCTTGCTGAAATCCGAAGACAAAAAAAAGGAAATCCAATGATCGAATCAATGATACAAGCAAGGAATCTTAGATAGCATTATCGAAACCACGATCCACAATAAGATACTTCTTGCGCTATGATGCCCCCCTTGCGAAATGTATGAATGATCCCAACCACTAAACCCAGTAGAGCCAATTCCTCTCATCGACTCAAGACTCTCTATCAACATGATACTAATTACAGTGCCCCTCCATACCAGCAGGTTACTCTATACCAGCCCACTCCTCGGTCGGCTTCTCCTTGAAGTTAGTCCACTCCGCTTAAGACCTAGGCCTAAACATACTTGCTACTCAGCTACTCAGCCAGCCTCGCCAGCCTCAGCCACAGCTTCGATCACGTGGTGCCAAGATATACGCCACGAGGCTCTGTAGCCTAATCTCAACTCTAATGTCTACCTAATTCTACCTTGATCACAACTCATAAATCTCAATTCATAATTCATAACTCATAATCACAGTTCACAAGTTACAAGTCACAAATCACAAGTCATAAATCATAAGTCACAAGTCACAAGTCATAAATCATAAGTCATAAGTCATAAGTCATAAATCTTAAGTCACAAGTCAGAAGTCATAAGTCAGAAGTCATAAGTCATAAATCTTAAATCATAAATCACAAGTCATAAGTCAGAAGTCATAAGTCAGAAGTCATAAATCATAAGTCATAAATCATAAGTCACTTCATAAGTCATAAGTCATAAGTCATAAATCATAAGTAAGTCATAAATCATAAGTCACTTCATAAGTCATAAGTCATAAGTCATAAATCATAAGTCATAAGTCATAAGTCACAAGTCATAAATCATAAGTCATAAATCATAAGTCACTTCATAAGTCATAAGTCACAAGTCATAAGTCACAAGTCATCAATCACAAGTCATAAATCATAAGTCACTTCATAAGTCATAAGTCATAAGTCATAAGTCATAAGTCATAAGTCATAACCGTACGGCACACCTCGCTCCACTCAAGTCATAAGTCACAAGTCATAAATTATAAATTACAAATCACTAATCACTACTTATAATCACAGTTCATGAATCACAGTTCACGAATCAGAATACATAATCCACAGTTCACAGTTCATAGTTCATAATCATAGATCATAGATCATAAACCATAAACCATAAACCATAAACCATAAACCATAAATCATAAATCATAAATCATAAATCATAAATCATTTCACAATTCACAACTCACAAACTCATTGTTCGAGTCTTCATAAACAAGTGCCCTTGCTCATCATCCTAGAAACCTGCTATACCTAAAATCCAAAGGTTGATTAGCTATTCTTACAGCTTCCTGCCTACGGGCAACTCCGTGGGCAAGTATATTAAGTCTCGTAACCAACCACCAGCTCCACTAATAAACTAACGCAGCCGCCCTCGACAATACGCTCCACCCTCCCCGCCGGCGCTTTCGGCCTCTACGGCGTCCCCGACACGCTCATCAACACCGTCCACGCCAACTATCATTCTATAAACCCACTACCCCCAAAGACAAGGAGGGCCGTAGCATAATCGTCCTCGATGAGGTACGAGAGAAGGTTATACGGACAATACAAGAGCCAGAGCCATGATGGATGGACCGCTGGATACGAATTCGAATAAGCGTCTATAAAGATACAGGGGACAAAGCGTTGATTGGTCGCCTTGTCACGCCCATTATATGAAAGAGCATTGGTGGCAGGAGCGGGAAGAAAAATCGGGCAATGGGAAGCTACAAGTGGAGAAAAGGTAAAAGGTATTAGATGTCAGATACCACATCCTGAAAATACAGGTACTTGACGAGTTCGGAGGCGAGGCCAGGCCAGGCTATTGACTTACTTCTCTGATTTCCGTGGCGGGAATACTCTATGTGTTACGGCCCAGGCCAGATTTCGAGCAAGGCTTGGAGCAGCCGTATATATTCCGTGTATGATGGGATTTCTTTATTCTCGAACTCTTCGGCTACATGTAGCTATTCTGCAAAGACAATTGTAGGATCATTTTGCATTCTACTATAGTATGTTTACGTATCTTTGACAAAGCTTGCTGTTCATCAATAACATATGATGGCGTTCGCGTTATTGATTCTGATATCTTGGTATCTTGTAAGGTCGTTTCAAGCGCGCAGGAGACCATATTTTGAGAACGTCGAAAAGTTGCATTCATGTTCGAAATCGTGCATGGTCAGAAGCGTGCTTATAACCTGGCTATATTGTCGGTAACTACCGCAGAAATTGTGCAGGTCGAAATTGTGCAGGTCGAAATCGTGCGTGGTCAGAAATATTAGCCGAAGATGAACCTTCAAAGATCCAAGAGCACAATCCCTCTCGCAGCCGCAAAAGCAAATAGAGCAAGACTATCCGGTCCAAGACACAGCCCCTTTCTTTCGAACAGTCCACACAGGCTGCCTTGACCAAGCTTAGCCTTCGGAACCGCTCAACGACGAACGTCTCGGTTAAAACCACGCCCTTCGAAATCATCTAGTCTTCTGACTCACCCTTCAACGAATCAGATTGACTATAAGTTAAGACATAAGTCTTATATAGATAAATTACGATATAATTTTTAAAACTTTGAAACAGACTTAAGAAATAATATAAACTCCGCTCTAGGCCCGAAGTTTCCCTTTAAATCCACTAGTAAATTAAAGTTTTTTAAAGGTATAAACTAGGATATAAACCCGGCCTCGAAAAAAAGTAATATTTATAAAAAAATTAAAAAGGTAGTAAAGATCGTTTATGTTAAAGTAACTAGTAAACTTTTATTATCGGAATATATATAATTCTCCGAGGAGTCGATTATCGAGTAGATAATAAATAAAATTTATAAAGAATTAAGAAGGAGTAATAATCTAGAAATTATAAAGAATTATAAAATCCGCGTATTAAAAGACTATATAATCTTTTAAGCTAGAAAAGAGTATATCTACTCCATAGCCTTTATTCTATAATAAGATAGGGATAGATCGACTACGCCGTAAGGCCAAGATAATAAGGCGGAATGCCCGCCTATCTCAGCTCAAAAAGCTATAAGGCCGAAGAGGAAGCGAGCCAAGTAGCTAGATTCGGAGACCGGTCCTGAATGGACACCACCATTTCCGAAGCGTCGTAGGACCGTAGCTCCTACCTCCGTTCCGCCGCCTGCTACTAATCCGAAGCGTCGGAGGACCGTACCTCCTACCTCTATTCCGCAGCCTGCTACTTACCCGGGAGCAAATGTATTCCCAATCACCGATTACACCCCGCCTTCCCAGTAGAGGGCAAGTAGTTAGTGGGCCTTTCACCAGGCCCGAGCCTCCCCGGAATATCTTCTACGCTGTAGATAATAGTCCAGATACTACCGACTAAGACGCCGTCGGCACTTCTTACTGGCCTGGACTGTAAACTTTGGAGACGCCACGACTGAGCAAGGATGACTTTGATCGAGTTAATAAGTGGGTGCTAAGATCTGCCACATCTCCATACTCTGATCCAAAACTACAACAGGATGAACCTTCTCCTGTGCAGTATCAGCAAAACTTATTCCCACAAACAGCTGAAGCTAGGCAAGTCGAGTTCATTCACGAGAACTTTCCCGAAAGCCTCGAGGAATTCGCGGCCCCACTCAATACTGGTGAAAAAAAAGAGGAGCGGGATCTCAATCCTCCACCACCGTAAGCTTACACCGGCTCACCCCCCCACCTCCCGCCTTACGATTTTCATTCCTATCCCCCACCACCGCAAAGATGGACTAACCTGGAATCGACAGACGGCCAAGTTGGCGCGACGCAAGAGTGGGCTTTGGCAGGCACACCATCGTCGCACCTCTCACCTCATAATCTACAACTTGGGTAGCCGAGATAGAGCTTCTTAAGTGGGCATACGGAGTCGTAGTATTAACAGGTATTTGGCCAGCTAGGGGAAAGCTTTTTGCCCGGGCATAATCTCGATACCACTCTACTTATACAACCCTAGGTAGCGGCCCTATTGCCAACGCCCCCAGCTAATACAATAGCGTGACATCATCGTATCGCAGAATACACGAGTGTATTGTATCATAACAGTGTTGAAGTTTACTTTCTATTATATCGTTATTCTATAGGAGTTAAAGCCTATTGAGACATACCCCGGGAATTAATTATCTCGACGAGATTTACTAATAATATAGTAATTCTACTCGGAGTCTATTTATTTGAGTCTAAAGAAGTTTATTAACCTAGGGGAATAAAGAATAAGAGAATAAAAATTAGGAAATCGGAGACTAGATACTCTCGCGGAAGAAAAGTCACGAGAGTTTAAAAAAGTATATAATTAGTTCGTTAATAGTCTAGATAAGTAACTCCTTGTGTTTAAAATAACCGAGAAACTCGATAATAAAATCTCGAGTTAATCTCCTCTCTATCTTTTACTCTGGGTTCTCTTTAATAAATAAAACTAGTTTTGAAATCTTAATAAATACTAAGATCTCTAAAATAGTATTTAGAAATTTATTAATAATAATAAAATCGTTTATTAAAGAAATTAAAAGAGTTTTTTAAAATTTCAAGTTTAATATAAATAATATATAAATATTTGAAAATTGTAGAATACCCCGAAAGATTTATTTATTCGTTTAGAATTTAAAAAAAAGTAACGAACTCCTCTTTATGAAATTTATTAAAAAAAGATAGTTATTTTATCTAGAAATTCTAGATAAATAAATTTTCGAGAAATAAGCGGGTAATTTTACTCTTAACGAGAAATATAAATTTCTATAAAATATAAAAATATATCGCGACTATATCTATTGAAAATTAAATAGAAAATCTAGTTTTAATAAAGTAAATAATACGCGAGTAAATACCGCGAGACAAAATATACTAGACGAATAATTAATTACCGTAATTTTACGAGGCTAGAGTATAGTATTTTTAATTTTATAAATAAATAAATATTATTATTACTTTTTCTATTTACCCCTATTTAATTATCCTATAAGATTCGAGTATAGAAAATCTCGTTCCTCTATTTTATAAAATAAATAAAATTAAGAATTTAATAATAAAGGTAATAAATATTTAACTATTATATATTTCGAAATAAATACGAATATTTAAGAATCTAGATTTATAATAAAAATAAAGTTAGAGAGACCTCTTTTTATTAATATTAAAATAATTATAAATATCTTTATTAAGATATTTACCTAGATTAAAAGTTTATTAAAAAATTTCTAGATTTATTAATATATTATTAAAAAGAGAGGCTAGTTAAAAGTTATATAATAAATCTTAATAGAATTAGTATTTTCTATAACGGCGTTCGTGATAAATAAAATAATACCCTTTTATATACTTTAGTTAACGTTAGGAAATATAATTTTTAAAGAGTTATTTTAAATACTATCCCCTTCGGTAGTAAAAACTCTTTAATATTTTCGAGTAAATATTTACTAATTTAAAGTATTCAAGATCTTCGAAGAATAATTATAAACTTTCGTATTATATTTAAAAGTACTTTCTAGATTTATTAAATAAAAAAATATTAATAAGAAATAAAATAGATTATTATATATAATATAATAATATTTAATATATCCTAGACCGAAAATGAATTTATGAATTAAATAATATAATAACTTGAGTTAGATAGGATAAATAATTATTATTTACTTCTTTATAAATAAGGCGTCTATAGCGCCCTTTTCTAAATTACTCTCGAGATATATTACTACGTCTTTGTCGTTAAAGGTATAATCTCCTCCTATATATACGAGCTCAAATACGAGTACTATCTTTATTAATATTTTTAATCCGAACGTCCTTAGATTACCTTCGGTACAAATAGGGCGTTGAAATATATATTATTAATCTATTAATAATATCTATAAATATAGTTCTTTTATATATTAATATAGTTTATTAAAGAGTAGTATCTATAGTAATTACTAATTATATATTATCTTAAGGGGTTTGCCCTAGCCCTAAACTAAAACTTATTTAGTAAATTAAGTTAAGCGAGAATAATAATTATAATCTAATACTCTTATTAACTACCTAACCGTTAATAATACTACTATAGCGACGTTATAATCCTATACTAGCTCCGACGCGAGCCCTAGTATAATATTAAAGGCTATAAACTTTATAGGGCCTAAAGACTTCGTTAACTTATCCGTAATTATAACCGCCGTCGGTATATAGTTAATCTAAAGTATACTTATCTTAGCGATTATTTCGCGAATAATATAGTAGTTAAAATTAATATACTTAGTAGTAGAGTAATTAATAGGGTTAGTTACTATTTTAATAACTACCTAGTTATTAATTATAAATTAAATAATCTTTATATCCTCCTAGATATATCCTATTTCTATTAGTAGGGGTACTAGGAATTTTAACTCTATAATAGTATTTATCTCGCCGACGTACTCTATTTCTAAAGTTAATCTAGCGATAATTTTTTAACGTCTTATTAACTAGTTAATAAGTTTATTCTATAGGAAGTAAATATACCTTAAGGTAGAATACCTAATATCTAGGTAATTCCTCTAGGACCAATTTATAAATCTTATTAATAGTTTTTTAGTTCCTTCTTTAGGGCTATAATATAATCCTAGTTTAATTATTTTAATTAAGTAACTAATAATTCTTTTAAATATAGTATTATAAGTAGAAAATAGTACTTTTAAATAACGACTATAGATACTAATTATATATACGATATTAAGGCGAGTTATAATAATAAATTATTATAGATATTTAATTAACTTCTTAAACCCTTCTAAATTTTCTTTACTAGCGACGTAATCGTTAATAACTACCCTTAATTAAATTAACGGATTTATAGGAGTTTTCTATTTTCTATAACACTCTATACTAAACTTAATTAATATTTTATTAATATAACTAGCCTAGTTTATATAAATAGTACGATTTTAACGACTTCGTTTAATCTTTATATTAAAATAGTACGATATCTCGCTTAAATCCTTAATACGGAAACGTGTATTTAGTTATTCTTTTAGTTATTCTATTAATACTACCGTTAAAGTAAGAATAAATAGGTCGTTAATATAAAGATTAATTATAGAGTTATTTTTATAAACGAATACTAAATAGTCCTTTTTAACCCGTATGAAATTAATAGTTTTAAAGAATTCCCTAAGAGTTATATACTACTCTTAGAGTATTTATTTAAGATTATATAAAACTTTTTTTAATAAATAAATTACGTTACTTTTCTAGAAACTATAAGGTTACTCTATATAAATTATATTATTAAATAGGGCCTTTAGGAATATAGTAATAATATTAATATAGTAGATTTCTCGGTTAAATTTCGCACTAAGTATTAGAAGTAATTTTTATAACTATAACTTTAATACTCCTAAATACGTCTCGTTCAAGTTAATGTCTTTAATTTATCGGAATCCTTTTACGACCTAGCGCGCCTTATATCGAGTAATATTACTAGTTAAATCTATTTTAATAGATAAGACCTAGCGGCCTAGTAAAACTTTTTTATTATTAGGTACTAGTACTAAATCCTAAATCTATTAAACTTTATGAGAATTAAGTTTTTCTTAGAGTACCGCTAGTTATTATTCTTTATCTAGGTTATTTAGAGCCTTATAGATAATTATAGGAATATTAAAAATCAAATTAATATCTACTTTAATAACGCGTATAATGAAACCTCGTTTAATATTCTACGTTGTATTACCGACGCTTTTATTATATATTTTACTTTTAACGGGCCTAACTTTCTTCTAGAGGTTATTTATAACGGCGTAGTTCTACGACTTTTTATATATAGGACGTAGGGTTATTTTATCTTTATCGGTAGAGAATTCTTTAACCTTATAACTATCGTCCGATATTTTATCTTTATTTTCTAATAATTTATTTAAGAAAATATACTACTTTTCTTTATTCTCGCCTAATTATCTAGGATCGATAACTTTATCGAATATTATATAGGCTGAAACGATTATCTTTTTACCGTCCTATAAACGGAATTTATTAATACCGTTATATTTTATAAAATAGTATTTAATACCTTTATTATCGAGTTTCTTTTTATTAGGATTCTTATTATAGTAGTATATAATATATCCGAATATACGAAGGTATCCTATAAAGGGTCTATTACCTATTAACGCTTTATATAAAGTTATAGTACTAAGACTTTTAATCGAGCTATAATTATAGTAGTATATAACTATCCTAATAACTTTACTCTATAGGGTTTTCGGACATCTAGAGTTAAATAGAATACTTTTTATATATTTAAATAATATACGGATATATCGTTTTAATACTTTATTTTAATTAGGGTTATATATAGTAGTAGGAATCTAGTTAACTCTATATTTAATAAATAACGCCTATATCCTTTTATTTATATTTTTATTAATATTATTATCTTTAAAGTACTAAATAGGCCTTTTAGTATTCTTAATATACTCGAAATAAAGACTTATTATATTAGTTATATTTAACTTCTTTATAAATAAATAAATAGTTAGTTCGTTAGTAGTATTATTAAGTAGAATAAATATATAATACTTTCTTTCTAATATATATATAATTTGATTACCGCTAGTAATATCGATATATACTAACTCGCCTTAATCGGTGGCTCTCTTTATCCGGTCGGATCGTTTAAATACGCGAATAATAATACGGTATTAATACCCTATAATATATAGTTTATATTTTTTAATAGGTAGTTCTAGGGCCTAAAGCGATATAACTTTCTAAATATTTATTCTTTTTAATATATACGCTAGCCTTTTAATATTATTTATATTTAAATAATAAAGCCTCTTATATTATTAAATTCATAATCCGGATTTAATTAAAGGGCTAGTAATTATAGGATGTAAAAGAAGAGAATCTACCCTAGTTTTAAATATAAATAGGGATTTTCTTGAGTTAAGCGAGTATTTAGTCCCGATACGGGTTCTAGATAAATAAAACTCCCTCTATTTATTTAGGATATTTATTCTTTTATTAACTACTTAAAATTTATAATTATTCTACTTTATCGTTCTTAACGATAGGAGATTATATTCTATATCGGGAATATAGTATATATTTACGAGATCTAACTCCTTATATTTACTATTAATAAACGAGTTAAGAATAATAATATTAATACTATAAATTCTATACTAGGATTTATCCCTAACTATTACGAATTTATATCGCTTCTCTTTATATATAGCCTTATCGAATAGAGAGAAGTCGTATATAATATAAATATTTATAGCCGAGTTTATCTAGAAGGTATTATCTTTATTATTATTTAATATTTTAACTTTATTTATATAGTTAGAAATAAGTACTTTTTTAATCTTTTTAGCCCTAATGAGTTTCTTACCTAAATCGTTAATATAATTTTTAATTAAGAGGTATTATTTACTTTTATATACTTTTTAACCTTCGGGCCTTTTATCTTTATAAAAGTAGTAGTAATTTTCCGTAAAATAATACCCCTTATAGCCCTTATAATTCTTTCTTTCCTTTTATAACTTATTATTAAATTTATCTTTTCGACGATCTCTACTATTTTTGCCCTTCCTATAACTAGGATTTATAGAGTTATTCCTAGATCCTAATCTATAGTTAGAAGTATTACGATTTTTACTTTTATTATTTTTATATTTATTCTATTTTCTTAGCGTTAAAGCCTTTAAATTCTATCGACGATTATTATATTCTAGGAGTTTATTAAGTATATTATTTAAAATAAATAACGTCTTATCTCTTTTAGCTAGACTCTATATATTAGTAATATATATATATAATTTAGAGTTAATTCCTACTTTAAAGTATAACGTTAGTATTTAATTAGGTAATAGGGTTCCTATATTAACGAGCCTCTTTTAATACATCTTTATATAATTCCTATAATCTAGTAAAGACTTAAAGTTATCTTAATCTTTACGAGTAATTTAATATATATATAAATCGATAGTCTACGCGTTAAAATACTCGAATAATTAATATAGAATATTTATCGCTTTAGTATTATTCGTAACGTTAACGATATAGGTCTTTAGGTTCGGTTCTAGGTTAAATAGGATATAATTATATATTATTTTATAATTATCCTTTTATTCGTTTAATTCTTTTTAGTATTTTTTTTTAATTACTCTATACTCTTTCTTCTCTTCCGGTATAATAGATATAACTTTATATAATCTCCCTTTAACGTCTCGATAGGTAGTTATTCTAGGTAATAAATCTAGGGCGATAAAATGTTAATATTTATCTTTATCGATAATATACCCCTAGATTTTTTTAGCCCCTAGAACGATAATAATATCGATTTTCTATAACTCCTAGTTACTTTTACTTTTTAATTTAGAGATTTTTATATTACCGTTACCTCCTATTATATTTAAGAGTAATATAAATAAAGAGTAATTAATATTAGGGATTTTAGGGATTTTACTCTTAAAGTAGTAGTGTAAGAAATAAAATACCGTTATTTCCTTAACGGCTTTCTAGCTCGCCCTAGGAATATACTAAATAAACTATATAATAAGTATATTATATACCGGGTTTATAACCCGTTAATAACGTCTATAAATATAGTTCTTTCATATATTAATATAGTTTATTAAGGAGTAGTATCTATGGTAATTACCAGCTGTATATTATCTCAAGGGGTTTGCCCTAGCCCTAAGCCAAGACCTGCTTAGTAAGCCAGGCTGAGCGGGAATGGTAGTTGCAATCCAACGTAATCGTTTAACTATAAGTCTATATGTACCGATGAGAAAGTAGTTGGGAACACGCGGGCTACCGAGACGCTACGAGCGATCAAATAGGCTGGGATAAAACAGAACGACAGTAAGGAGCGTAAGCGGAATATCCTCTGGTGTAAGGAGTTGGGGCGGGTCTTCCTTACAGATAATTACGGAACACCTTGTATATTGGAACACACCGCCAAGCTTTTCGAAATGATTGGCTATGAAGTTTCGCCAAGTGTACTATCACGTGATCTCAATCCCCAAATCCCTAGCCTATCACCCCAAATGCCCCCATTACTGCCTCATCGTATGTATCCCGATTCTGCGTCTTTTGAGGCAAAGCTCTTCGCATTTCTCAATTCCATGCATATCTATCAAGTATCTATCGTTAAGCATATAATCGTTCCTAGCACGCGCGCTTCAAACCACGCAAGCATCTTACGCCTCTCATGCAAACCCCCACCTCTCATGCCTCCGTAGCGGGAGGTACAAGATCCCTCGCCCATTTCATGATATAGGTATCGAACCACTCTTTGTACTCCTTCAATGACCATTGCACCAGAACTTGCAGGCGGTATAAGATTTCCCAGACGCCTCTTACTGTACGCGTAGATCCAAGCGTCATTGGCCCCATCATAACCTACGTGTGATAGTGAAGTTAGTAAAGTAGAGGTCTCTCACCATGAAGGATGACATACCAAGTCTTTGTTCAGCTCAAAGAACAGGAAATAAGTCCAATCGAATCCATCCACTGCGATTGCTGGCATTGGCATTGATGTGTCCCAAGTATGATGGCGCTTTTTCAACAAAGCTGCCGAGGCCCAAATAGCCAGCTGGACTTCTGGATCGCGCGCGGTAGACGATTTTTTGACTTCAATATCAACACAGAGCGGGTAGTTTCTGATGTAGCTCATAGACTGATTGAGACTGTGCTCATAGTCAAAAAGCTTCTTGTATGCCTCACTGAGAACGTCGTCGGAGTCAAAGTCTGGCTGGAGCGCGATGGACCAGTCGATCATTCTGCCCATTTTATCCGGATCTTGAACTTGAGACGTGCCCGTACCAGTGGAAACAGTAGCGTCATCCAGTATAGTGACTTCCCCGGGCCTGTGGGGGCGGAAGGTACTTGGTGAAATAGCGCATCTTTCTCTGGCGATTGGATTCGGGTTAGTCAAGCAACGACGCCGTAGTCCAGCTCTGAGGATAATAAAACTTACACATTGAGCACCTGCAGGTCCTGGTACCAATTCTCAAACTCGGTAAGTAACTTGTAGACCGTACTGCTTCCCCATTGGCCTTCAAGAGCAACAGATTTAGAACAACGCTGCGCATTCTTCTGAACTCGATCTACCACAATCTTCAAACGTTCAAGCTGTTGTAGTGGATATGGGCTAGTCGAAAGGTATTCCCACTCTGTCGGGGCTGCCTTGGACTTGCGAGGTGTTGATGCGTCTTGCTCGTATATAGCCTAGCAGAGAGTTAGCTATTCCTCCTCACATACCAGCCAGGCGACGTACCTTGAGCTGTTGTGGTATCACTCCGGGAGGAAGATCATTGAGCTTCTTGTACAGATATTCTACCGCGAGAGGGATCTTTGCCCGTTTTTCTCGAAGATCTTGAAATGACATCCGCTTGACGGAAGGTGTACAGGACCGGAGGTATATCATGTCTATCGCGGTTTCAGACTTTGTTTGGTCGAAAGTTGGTAGAGTAGTCCTCTTCTTAGGAGATCTGGACTTTGACGCTCGCGAGGTCTTAGAAGGAGGAAGGTTTGGTACGGATGAAGGTGCTCTAGGGGCAGACTGATCCGAAATACTGCCCCCGCCTTCCGCGTTGGGTGCCCCTTTCGTTTTGGGTCGACCACGACTTCGCTTCGAAGGTGAGTCTGGTGGCTTCTCAGGCGAGTCTGACATGGCGAATGCTTTCCGTTTAGGAAGACGAGGATTGGAGGAGGCTTCGGTAAGATGGGCTGGCTTTATAGAGGAGCGGAGCTTTGATCGGTAGCTCTGAGTGGCAGTGGCTGGTAGGGCTTGCGTATTCTTTGCTACCTCATGTGCCCATTGATTGATTCGAGTGGAGGGGCCGGGTTGGGGATCCGTCGATGAGGGGATCACAGGCATGTGTAGGTGCGAGTGTAGCTATTACCATGACACAGGGTGTATACCGACTTTCAGAGTGATTGATGTTATGTACAATGTCAGATTGACGTTGTTTAACATTGAAACGCAAGCCTCTACCCAATGATTGTGCCAAGTAGTCTAGTCCATAAGGGGAAATTGCCGAGGTATTATGGGCTGGCGCATTACTGAGTCTACCCTACCGAGCCTACATAAGGTACCTATGTAATAGCTTCAAATCGGAAGGGTAGAGTGAGATAGCAGAGTGAGATTGAGTGAGATAGTCAAGGGTGAGACGGCGATAACAGCTACAGCACCAATCCCAAGCGTGGGCCCTCATTATGACGGACAGCGTTGCCATAGCGATACTGTTCTAGTACCTAACGCGATAATCACGCGGTATCACGTGTTGCTCATTTTACACGCATTACCTTTCCCACATCTTTCAGAGTATGACCAGAGCATCTCAGACCCTAGAGGTGATAGCGAGCAGGTTTGATTTGTTACGCCACCAACATTGCTACGAAGTCACACTCGATGAGGCCCTCCAAGCTATCCGTTCTCGAACTCTATTACGCAGTGTCAGCGCCTGCAAGATAGTAATAGAAATACTCTTCACCACTCACGCACATGACTTCGACAATCAGGTCCACTGTTAAAGCTCATGGCTCAGTGTTGCCTCCTAACCAATTATATGCATACCTGTACCAGCCTGTGTCGTCCCAAGCTCCTGTAGACAGCCCATTCTTTGCTGTACCGTCCGAGGCCTTGGCGCTGGTGCTGGTGCTGGTGCTGGTACTAGTGTCTCCTGGCCGTCTACATTTGATCTGCGTACGTATCCTAGCGCCGGTGCAGGTGTGGCTGACACTGTGACATGTGAAACGCTCTCAGTGTGCCTTAGAGGTAGGTAGCGTACAACAAGTACTAGAGAGTCGCTATCTCCGCAAGGAGATTACGGGGGCGGTAAAGCTAAGTAAAGAATATATAATAAATTTATGAAATTTATCAATTATATATATAACTATATATTCGTTTAATATACTATAATATTAATATCTTTTAAGATTTAAATATATATAAATATAATATATTATATTTCTATTAATTATTTACTCTAATTATTTAATTATTTATTTC
>JAABUK010006671.1_pt1 | contig 17084 bp, 10 predicted proteins | sample 5559141 | NCBI WGS metagenome assembly JAABUK01 (sample SAMN10711869, study PRJNA513367) | rock metagenome | isolation source: Antarctica rocks | place: Antarctica: Victoria Land, Pudding Butte nord | collected 2016-01-03
TCAGGTTATAAAGTTTTAATTTACTTAACGAGCGATAAAAAAAGTAGACTTTAAATTTTAAATATTATGCAGAAGCTTTTAATTTTCATGTCCTTTTCATTAATTACTGCCTGTCTCAGTCCTGTTATTTCCACTGGCCAGGCAGTGGCGTCATTACTAACGCAACAAGAGCCAAAGCAATATGGCAAACCATTTAATAAAGTGCCTGACCGGCGTGATGTAACAATCTACCAGGTAAACATGCGTGTATTCAGTAAACAAGGAAACTTTAAAGGAGTACTGGCACGTTTGGATGCTATAAAGGCATTAGGTGCCAATGTAATTTACCTGATGCCTATTTATCCTGTGGGTATATTAAAAAGTTCAAACTCTCCCTATTGTGTAAAAGATTATAAGGCTATCAACAGTGAATTTGGTACACTTGATGATTTACGTGCTATTGTAAATGGTGCCCATCACAGAAATATAGCGGTTATACTTGACTGGGTTCCCAATCATACTTCCTATGATCATGAATGGATAAAGAACAAGGACTGGTATCTACAAGATTCAAGCGGCAATATTATCAGCCCGCCAGGACATGGATGGAATGATGTAGCGCAACTCGATTTCCGTAATGCAGATATGCGCTTAGCTATGATTAAGGCCATGAAATACTGGATACTTGCTGCCAATGTAGATGGTTTTCGTTGCGACTATGTAGATGGCCAACCTGTTGATTTCTGGAAGCAGGCTTTTGATACGCTAAAAAATATTTCTACTCATAAGTTACTCATGCTTGCTGAAGGTTCACGGAGCGCCAACTATGCTGCCGGCTTCGATTATAATTTTGGATTCAGGTTTTTTGAGAATCTAAAAAAAATTTATACGCTTGATCGCCCGGTTTCATCCATTGACAGTGTAAATATTACTGAATATACCGGAGCTTCAGAAGGACAGCAAATTATAAGATATACCAGCAATCATGATGTTAATGGTTCAGACGGTACTCCGTTAGACTTATTTGGCGGAGAAAAAGGTTCTATGGGCGCTTTTATAGTTGTTGCATACATGAAAAGTGTACCCATGATATATAACGGCCAGGAAGTAGGAACTCCTTACAGGTTAACCTTTCCTTTTACATCAAAAAAAATTGACTGGACAATTAATCGAAATATAACTGCCGAATACAAAAAGGTTGTAGCATTTAGAAATAACAGCAGGGCAATAAGACGTGGTAAATTAACATCGTATAGTAATGCAGATGTTTGCGCTTTTACTAAACAGCAGGCTAATGAAAAGGTAGTAGTGGTTGCAAATTTAAGGAACAAAGCTATTGACTATCCTGTGCCATCAGCTTTAGCAAATACTTCATGGACAGATGCAATAAAGGGTGGTAATGTAAGATTAAAAGGTAATGTCACTTTGCAGCCATACTCTTACCTTGTTTTAAAAAATAAATAATTTCATATTAATTCTAAATTGACGTACCTGCTATCAGCAGATGTAAGGGGGAAACTTTTTAAACATTGATTTGTTATTTGATGATTAACTTAACAATAGTTATAATGTGAAACATATGTGATTAATTATAAATTATCATTATAGGGAAAATTAGTTATGGGTACTATATCTGCGATATTGTAAAACAGAAATCCATATCGATAGCTACTTACAGCACTAGACATTCATGTTTTCTCAAATTAATATTACCCAAAAGTCAGGTTTCCTAAAATCTCCGCACAGCTTTTGTAAATACATATCAGGCGTATTATCTTTAATCAAACGGTTTTTTAAATCCACCCTCCCGATAATGAATGGTTTTGATGTTATGATAAAATATTTACTGGTGGTGTTTTTATTAATTGGATGTATTTCCCTGAAAGCTCAAAATAAAATTCTTTCACTGCCTCCTAATAAAGAAAAAATATTGCAAAATTGTGGTACAGACATCATGCTACAGGAACGGCGTAAAAACCCTCAGTTCAAAGCTAAGGAAGACGAGATGAATGCCCGCATATTAAGAGCAACCGGAACCCTTGATGATACGATTTATACGCTGCCTGTCGTTTTTCATATTATCATGCAGAATCCCAACAGCATCACAGACCAGAACGTGATGAATGAATTGAAAAACCTGAATGATATTTTTAGTAAGACAGGCGCTTATAGTTCCAGTGCAGGAGCAGACAGCAAAATAAAATTCTGCCTGGCACAAAAAGATCCTGAGGGTGGCAGTACAACAGGTATAACAAGAACCACCTCTTTTTTTGGAGCAAACCTTGAACAGCTTATAGAGGATGATAAACTCAAAAACCTGGTGCAGTGGGATCCTTCCCGTTATATAAATATCTGGCTTATCACCAATGTTGTAACAGAAAACATTGCCACTTTCAATTGCGGTATATGGAACCGCCTGGGAGAAAGCGGCTATGCTTACCTCCCTGTTCCAGAGGCTAAAATAGACGGTATCGTTATTGCCGGTATCGGCGGTGGTACTGCCCTGGCACATGAAATGGGTCATTACCTGGGTCTTTACCACACTTTTGAAGGCCTTGGCTGTGTTAACAACAATTGTGAAACGGATGGTGACAGGGTATGCGATACGCCACCCGACGCTTTCACGGGCAATTCGGGTTCCTGCAATAATCCCTCAAATTCATGTTCCACTGATACACTTTCCAATCATTCAAACGGCTCATTTTTGACGGATGTTCCCGACCAGATCGCCAACATCATGGACTATGGAAATACTGCCTGCCACAATGAATTTACAGAAGGTCAGGCAAAGCGAATGCGGGCAGCTATTGTAACGCAGCGCAGCCAGCTGTTGCAGAATGAATGCGATAAACCCTGCGCTGAAAATACCATAGCAAATTTTACTAGGAACAACTGGGACCCTGTACCCGGTGATGTTATTCAGTTTACAAATACAGGATCAGGCGCTTCAAATTTTACATGGTACATAGATGATGTTTCTGTTAATGCTACTGCAAACTTTTCCCATGCTTTTACCAGCAACGGTAAATATAAAATTACCCTGAGAACATATAATAATGACCCGACCTGTTATGCAACTTATTCGGATTATGTAATTGTTACCTGTGGCACCCACGCAAGATTTTTTGCAGATAAAAGAAGCATCGCATCAAAGTTCCCTGTATATACCGATAGTATCAGGTTCACAAATAATTCTGTGAATGCAGCCACTTACCAATGGCTCATGAAATTAAACGATGAGCCCGAACAAATAGTAAGTACCAGTAAAAATTATACGCATGTATTTGCAAACTCCGGAAATTATACGGTTCGTCTTATTGCTACAAATGGAAGCTGTAATGATACTACGGAATACCTTCCAGTTTCTGTTGCTGATCCAACGCAGGATGGAAGCATGAATTTTACTACCGGGCAGTGTTACCAGCAATCAAAGATCAGGGTAATGGTGCAGGTGTGCAATTATGGCTATGCACCTATCCCTGCAAAAATTCCTATATCATTTTATGATGCAGATCCCAGGAATGGTAATGCGCATAAAATAGGGTCTACCTTCTTTTTCCCTGATACAATAAAAGGCAACTGCTGCAGTGTTAGTTATCCGTTCATCATAGATAGTGTACCAGGACTTAATCAATTATATGGTGTGTTCAATGATAGCGGAACTACCATGCCACTCCGGTTACCCAATACCAGCCTGCTGGAAACAAACTATAAAAATAATGTAAGCTTCATTAATAATTTACAGGTGCAGGTTACCGTTATCCCTGCAGCCGCCACACTACTTCCGGGTGATACATTGCAGCTTGGTGCTCAGGTAATTAACGGGTTTGGCTCACCTTTTTATTTATGGAGCAGTCCCCAGGATCTTAACTGTACTACCTGTCCGGATCCATATTTTATTGCCGGTAAAAAAATATATACCGCAACCAAGCAACTGGTTGTTACCAATGCATTCGGATGCACAGACACTTCACATGCTGTAATAAAAATTCCACCGTATGATGATTTTACTATAACAACAGACAGCATCAGATGTGCAGGCACTGATAGCCTGTACGGTTGGTTCACCCTTTGTAACAGTTTTATAAGAGGCAATATACCAAAAGGCTTACAAGTGGCTTTGTATGATGCTGATCCTGCAACTTCCAATGCTCATTTATTAGGACCCGCATACACGATAAGCCAATCGTACAATGGTACATGCTTTTCTTTTGTTCATCATTTCAAACGAACTGGTGCCGGAAATATTTATGCTGTTGTAAATAACCCTGGGCTATCTGTTCCTGTTAGTTTTCCATCAGATACTACCCTTGCGGAAAAAGATTATTCCAACAATACTGCATCCTTTAACTACCAGGTTGAAACAGTATTATTACAACCATCGGATACCATTGTTTTGAGAAAAGAAATTGTACCCATAAGTATAAAAACAAATATTTACGACCCCTCCTCTATTTCATGGTTACCTGCAAATGGATATACCCTAAGCTGTTCTGACTGTGCCAATCCGGTTGTTACTGTTAATGATTCATCAACCTTGCAAATGCAGATGGCTAACCGTTATGGTTGCCTGATTAAAGGCAAGGCTGCATTACATATTTTCCCGCCTGACCTAACCATACGAATACTTGAAACAAGTTGTTACACCAATACCACCACTCTTGTTAAGTTTACAATTTGTATGAACAATGCTTATGATAGCGTGAATGCCGGGATACCTGTATCATTTTATGACGGCGATCCAAAAAATGGTAGTGCCGTTTTACTAGGTACTGTTTTTTATACCAAAATAAAGCATCCAGCCAATTGCGATACTTTGTTTCATGTTATTACCTCACCTGCTACTAAGAATATCTATGCTGTTGTTAATGACAGGGGAAATACTCCACAGGTAATCTCTTTTCCCGTTATTAACGAAACCGATTTTTCAAATAATACAGCCGATACAATCACCAAACTTTTTTCCGCTGATGTTATGCCCAAAGACACTACAGTTTTACGATTTAACCAGGTGCAGTTAACTGGTTCTGTAACAGGCGGAAAACTTTCATCCAGTACCTGGAAACCTGCGGATTTTCTTTCCTGCTCCAATTGCATTGCTCCTGTTGTTACACCGGCTCATTCACAAAAATATTCGTTCATCGCTCACAATGAAAACTATTGTGTTGATACGGCTTATACAGATATAAAAACTTTTGCAGGCGGGGTGATATTCATACCGAATGCATTTACTCCCAACAACGATGGAAATAATGATGTGCTCTATGTTATGGGCAGCAAAGATGTATCTGTTGTAAAAGAGTTTGCCATTTTTAACCGATGGGGACAAAAAATATTTACAGCAACCAATGTGCCTGCTAACGATCCCCAATTTGGCTGGAACGGTTTAATAAATGGTCGGCTTGCCGCCGGCGATACTTATGTTTATGTAGCCAATATTCAATTTGCTGATGGCAGCACCAGATTATTTAAAGGCACTGTAATATTGGTAAGATAAAGTTTGTTTTCGTAATAATGACATCAATACTGCAACGATGATTGTTTTTGTTTATGAAGGGAAGGGAGGAATACCAGCTGGTATTGTTTTCCTGACAGCTGATAGCTGACGACTGATAGCTATTGATATCTAAACCATTTTGATCCTTATACCAAAAACAAAGTCTTTTATTTCTATGATTTTGCAGGCTGACGACAGCGGATGCCGAGGATTAATCAAATAATTAAATTCTTCAGGAATGACGGAGGAAGGAAACTTAATAACAGCGTGCAATTTTCCATTCAGCAAATGTGTTCCAAAGTCTTTTGCAGAGGATGGCGAAGGAGCCTCTTTCCAATCTCCTGATAAATCTATTATGTTAACTTCGCAAATATCATTTGGTATTTCAATTTCAACCATACTTAAATAGCGAAGTATTCTTTCAATACTAACATTAACAGAAAACTCCAGAACAGCAAGAGACCTGCTCTGAGATGTGTATACGCATGGTATGCCTACCTGGTTCCACCTTCCACCATGAAGACGGGCACCCTCACCCGATAAATCATCTGCATATTTTGTATTTACTACTCTGTATACACGCATGCTTCAGGAATAAACACCATACTCAATCCGTCCTATAACATGTTTTACTTCTTCTCTCCCGTATTGATTATCCATTACCTGGTAAGGTGATTTCCCACCCAAAGCGGCTACAGGTTGAAATATCCACTTATTAAACTCTTCTTCGCTTCCAAACACTTCATAACCGTAAGAATAGATATCAGCAAGACTCATTATTTTTTCACTAAGCAAAGTGGGAAACTTCTCCGTTCCTTTTTTCCCGATTAATGTAGCTCTGGCGACATGTAAAATATAGGATAACTGGTCATAGTCCAGGTCGGCTTTTTTCTTTAATTGCTCAAGCCCTTTTTTAGCAATACCCTTTCTGGTAGCTTCCATTTTTTCCATGGTCGTCATTCTATTTTCCGGCTTAAGCGCGGATTGCATTAAAACGGAGCCTGCATGATAGCCTTTAGTTTCTTTTAGCACACGTTTAGCGTTATCTTTTCCTACCTTGACATTATTATCAGTTTTGCCACTTTTTGCCATAATACAAAATTTTACTAAATGTAGTACAAAAGAAGACTTTAAAATATAAACGTACAAAAGATTTGATTGTTTTAGGTCTTAGTAAAAATCTCCTTGCTTTAGCGATATTACTCTCACTGGTTACTTTTATCCATGCTTACTGTTAATCTTCCTTGGCATTTTTATAGTTACATCAGATCCTTTAGCGAGAAACACCGATACGGGTTTTTTATTCCTGATGAATGGCACAAACTCTTTACCATATAATTTTTCAATGTTGCATGAAAGAAGGTATTCAGTAACCGGATACACCTGCCAGTTTGGATGCTCAAGGGAATATTCGATGGTAGTTTTTACGTTTAACCTGTTATAACCATAATAATGTTCAAATATAAATTCTTCCTCAGAACCTGTTTGTATGTCCTGCAATTCAGGAACAGCTTTTACCTGTAATGAATTCCATTGTGAATTTTTCTTTTTCCAGTTGTATTCCACTTGCAATTCATTGCCAATAATTTCTATCTTATGATTTAATAACGCCGTACTGTAATGTTCATTATAAAATGCGTTGGCTATACCGGCAACCAAAATGCTAGGTACGATCTCTGAAATAAATCCCACTCCCCTTTTCCAGTTATTGCCATCAAAATGCCTGATATAATAACGAAGATTCACTTCCTCAAAATTCACGAATCCCGGCCAACGAATACCCATCACCCTGGTGTTATTAAAAAGAAACCCTACTACGCTCACCAAGGCTTTGCCGTTAAAATAATCAACTTCAGTATAAGGAGGCAAATGTTTCGCTAATACTATTGGATCAACTTCGTAATTAAACATCGCCAGGTATTCCCAATGGGCTGATAAAAATATTGAAGGCATGTTAACTGATTTCTTCCCGATTAATTTCCATTCAATTATTTATGGAAATGACTAACATCAAAGTTGTAAAATTGTTTCAATCTCCTGTCGGAAGGAACTTAGTGTGATAACATGTAAACTTTTATTGTTAGTTTGCAGGAGAGATTAGGAATGCAGCTACAGATGGCTGTTTAATTAATTAAGGCAATATTCCATCCTCAGAAATAAACTAAGATTACACCGTCTTTTAAATATAATATATTATTAGCGTGATTAAAAAATTACTATTTACTCTTATCATGATACAGGGGATGAACCAGTTTTTACAAGCCCAGGATTCTTTACTATATGGAATATTCCCGGTTAACAATGGAAAAATAATGTATGAAAAAAATGTATCCATTGATAGTGTAAGCAAAGATGAATTATTTAAAAGAGGCCGGGACTGGGCACTTAGAACATATAAAGCTCAGAAAGATACCAATCAAATTGAAGATAAGGAACAGGGATTGTTAACCTATAATGGATTTGTTACGGTATTATTCACTGAGCCAGCCAGGCGGATAGCCGCAGAATGGAATTGCTGGCATACTATTAAAATATTATGCAGTGATAACAAGGCTAAAATTATAATAACTGATCTTGAGCAAAGAGCCCCTTCTGGATATGGTACTATTACCTCCGTAAAAATTGAAGGAATAAAAAGTAAAACGGATAGTTTACCAAAATCTGTTTTCTTTGGTAAAAATAATAAAGTAAGATATTGGAAAACGGAGCTTGTAAGTCTTAGGGAAATAGACAGCAAAATAAAAGCGCTTATTGCATCTTTGGAAAAATCATTAAAGTTACATAAGCCCGATTAAATTTAATCCGAACTCTCAGTGGCTGATACCCATCCCGACATCTGAGGGGATGTGCCATCACCCTGGCGACTCACCCAAATATCCAGATCGAAAGCTTACATCATCTTTATAAACTTCATATCAAAATAAGACTTATCTTTTTTTTAATTTCAGCGCACCTAATAAAATAGTATGAAACAAAATTTTAACCGCCGCAGGTTTATACACACAGCATCCAATGCAACTCTTGCTGTTGGCTTACTGAGTAAACTGCCAAAATTCAATACGCAAATTATCAACCAACAGCAGGGAAAAGTTGGCATTATAGGTCTGGATACTTCCCACAGCGTTGCTTTTGCAAAAGCGCTTAATGCCGCTGAAACTGCACCGGAATTTAAAGGATACAAGGTAGTCGCTGCTTATCCCAAGGGCAGTACTGATATAGAATCATCTACCAAAAGAATTCCCGGTTATATTGAGGAGGTAAAGAAACTCGGGGTTGAAATAGTAAATTCTATTGAAGATCTATTGAAGAAAGTTGATTTTGTGCTGTTAGAAACGAACGATGGCCGGCCGCACTTACAACAAGCTTTACTGGTACTGAGAGCAGGCAAACCTATGTTTATTGATAAACCGGTAGCAGGTTCTTTAAGTGATGTCATAGCTATTTATGATGCTTCAAAAAAATACAAGGTACCTTTATTCTCATCTTCATCGCTGCGTTACATGGAAAGTGTACAGGATGTGCTAAAAGGGAAAATAGGGGCTGTATTAGGGGCTGATACATTCAGTCCGGCTACTTTAGAAAAAACCCATCCTGATTTTTTCTGGTATGGCGTACATGGTGTAGAAATATTATTTGCTTTAATGGGCACCGGCTGTAAGCAAGTCGTTAGGATAAATAATAACGATACGGATATAGTTGTAGGCACCTGGAAAGATGGAAGGGTGGGCACTTTCAGAGGAACCAGAACAGGAACCCATGATTATGGTGGAACCGCGTATGGTGTTAAGGGGAACCTTTCTTTAGGACCATTCAAAGGATATGATAATTTATTGATTCAGATCATAGATTTTTTTAAAACTGGTAAAGTCCCTGTGCAACCTGAAGAAACGCTGGAGATCTATGCCTTTATGGAAGCGGCAGATGAGAGTAAACGTAATGGTGGCGCGACAGTTAATCTGGAAACTGTAATTCAAAAGGCAACTAAAAGGTAACAGCCGTTAGCAATCTATCCAAACGTATTAATAGTAAATTTTGCTGATACTATATTATCAACTGTGAAACGGATATATATTAAGTTAAATTAGCAAACTCGTTCTCCACTAAATTTCAACGGAGTTAGAAATAATAATTATAATTTATATGGTAAGTACATTTTTACGTAACTATAAGCTATTGCCGGCATTAGTAATTTGCATGTTTTTTTTTGTCTCTGTTGTCCATGCGCAAATTCAAACGGTTTCCGGTGTTATCCGGTCAACCGCAGATAACCAACCATTATCCGGAGTTACCGTACAGGTTAAGGGTACTTCCAACAGAACAGCTACAGATTCAAAAGGATATTACCTGTTAAAGAATGTATCATCATCTGATTCCCTTTTCTTTTCCTTTGTTGGGTTCAGGGGTGAAACTGTTGCTGTAAATAATCGTAGAGAAGTAAACTTTAATTTACAGGTAGAAGCCTCTTCCCTCGAAGAAGTGGTAGTAGGATATGGCACACAAAGAAAAAGCGATTTAACCGGTTCTGTTGTAAGAGTTGCTATGGATAGTAAGTCATTACTAGCAAACTCAAACCTTTTCCAGGCGTTATCAGGAAGTGCCCCTGGAGTGAATGTTCAGAGTACAGGTGGCGCAGGAGCGGAACCAAATCTTTCCATCAGGGGACAAACTTCGCTATCAGCAAGTGACAGGCCTTTAATAGTGCTTGATGGAATTATTTACAACGGAAGCATATCCGACATTAACATCAGCGATGTTGAATCACTGGATATTCTTAAAGATGCCAGCTCCGCCGCTGTTTACGGATCAAGGTCGGCAAATGGTGTAATGCTTATCACCACAAAAAAAGGAAAGACAGATAAACCGGTAGTCACGTTCAACATGTACAATGGCTTTCAGGATATGACTAATAACCTGATGAAAGTAATGAACGCGGAACAATATGCACTTCGCCTGGTTGATTATTATTACCAGCAGGATCTTTATACATGGTATAAAACCAAACCAACAAGTGCTGCCGGTAAACCTGTAAGACCGGATATAACAAACCGTAACATTGTTGCTGGCCGCCTGAGATCACAGGAAGAAAAGGACAATTACCTTGCTGGAAATTCAATCGACTGGGTGAAGGAAGTGTTGCAGCCTGCGCCGATTCAAAACTATAATCTAAGCTTCTCCGGAAGAAGTGACAGAACAAGTTACTTTGTATCCGGCTCTTATACCAACGAGAAAGGGATTCTTAAAAATGATCAATTTAAAAGATTCACCGTGCGTACCAACCTCGAGAGCAAGGTTACTGATTGGTTTACTCTAGGCGTAAATTCCGCGTATTCATACCGTGATTATTCAGGGGTAGAAGTAAGTCTTAATGACGCGAGGTCTGCCAGTCCGCTAGCCAATAATAAAATTGGTTCCCCGAAATATGATATGTACCTAACCCAGGAAATTTATATGCCCTATCCTCTTAACAATTTATATGTTCAGAATAAGGATATCCGCAATAGCCTCTTCGTTGTTGGAAGCGCTAAGATAACAGTGCCATGGATAAAGGGGCTGAATTATGAATTGAATTATTCCAACACCTATTCAAACAGGAACAATAATACATTTTCTCCCGTTACTACGCCCGCGGGCGCTGGTAACAAAGGCCTGGCAGTAAAGATTCCTTCCGAAGAAAGAAACTGGATCGTTAACAATATCATCACTTACCAAAGAACCTTTGCAGATCACCGGGTTAACGCGACTTTGCTTTACAGCCGCGAAAACAGCCGTGCAGAAAGCTCTACCCTTAATGCCCAGGGATTTGATAATCCTGTTTTAGGTTTTAATAACGTAGGACTTGGCACTGTTGCCACCGTTGCATCTACCGCGTCTGAAGCAAACGGGCTATCTTCCATGGCACGTATCAACTATACGTTTAAAAACCGGTATTTATTAACGGCAACAGTTAGAAAAGATGGCTTCTCGGGTTTTGGTCCCAGCAGGAAGTTTGCCACCTTCCCTTCTGTTTCACTGGGGTGGGTGGCTTCCGACGAGCCATTCTTCAACAACATGAAAAGTGTTTATCTAAAGTTAAGAGCCTCCTACGGAAAAAATGGAAATCAGGGAATAGGCAGCTATTCAAGCTTTTCAAGAATGGGTACCGATGCTTATGTTTATGGATCAACCACAGCTATAGCAATTTTTCCCAGCACCTTGGGAAATGCTGACCTGGGATGGGAAACAACCTCGTCATTAAATTTCGGATCGGACTTTGGTATTCTAAACAGAAGAATTACAGGATCAGTTGATATATACAAAGCTCAAACAACTGATGTGCTGGTTAACAGGGCACTTCCTCAAACTTCCGGATACCCGAGTGTCTGGACAAATATCGGTGGCATAGACAATAAAGGGATTGAGCTGGCACTATCGAGTACTAACCTGGATGGCAAATTCCAATGGAGAACCGATTTTGTTTTTTCTCTAAACAGGGACAAGATAACCAAGCTTTATGGTGGCGAAAATGATAAGGATATAGGTAACTCCTGGTTTGTAGGACAGCCCATAAGCTCCCTGTATGATTATCAAATGGCAGGAGGTGTGTATACGGAGAACGAGCTTTATAGCGGCACGATTCTTAAAAATTGGTATCCGGGTCAGTTCAGGTATGCCGATCAGAATAAAGATGGTATAATTGAACCCAACGGAGACAGAAAGATTATTGGTTACCAGACACCCAATTACAGGTTTAGTATCGGTAACACCTTTTCTTATAAAAACTTCAGCCTCTACGTATTCCTAAACTCTATACAGGGAGGAAACAATTACTATCTGGCGAATAATGCTCCTATTATTAATGCTTCTTCCGCACCTGCAGGCCGGGAGTCTGCCGGCATTATAAGAACCAATCTTACTGCAGTACGTCCTTATTGGACACCAGACAACGGCGTTACCAATGCCGCCGGAATTTACTATGCCCCTGAAGTAATGAGTGGAATTTATGAAAGCAGGAGCTTTGTGAGATTACAGGATGTTTCCCTTACTTATAAATTTGGCGGCCATTTTTTAAAAGTGCTGGGAATGCAGGCGGCACAGGTTTACCTGGCCGGTAAAAATGTTTATACATGGACCCATTGGTCTGGGTGGGATCCGGAAACAGGCGTCAGCGATTTACCGCTTATGAGGAACTTTATAGCAGGTATCAGGCTTACTTTATAAATTAAATATATGGTCGCAATAAAATAATCAGTACTCTCAAAATTAATAACAATGAAAAATTATTTATATCAATTCAATAGAAAGTGCCTTTTACTTGTGGCCTTTCCAATTCTCATCCTTCTCTCGTGTAGTAAGAATGTTCTTAAAGAGACACCTTTAGATTTTCTCGCACCCGAGAACGCCTACAATACGCTTCCAGGAATCCAGCAGGGAATGGCCGGATTATATACATCCGTGCGCCAGAACTGGTATTATGGAATTAACGATAACGCAACCCAGTTATATGGCATGGGAACTGATGTTGCTTATTATGGCGAAGACCCCGGAAGTGCCCGTTTTTTAACCGATTATTCCATCTTTTTTAATCCGTCAAATACCTATACTTCTGGTTTTTGGATACTGAATTATCAACTGATCCAACGGGCGGATGTTCTTATTAAAGCGGTTAATAATGCAGACACTTCAGTTTTTACAAATGCTGCTCAAAAGAATGCCTACCTGGGGGAGGCTATGTTTTTCAGGGCCTTTGCATATCGGATCCTTGTGGCGTTTTATGGTGATGTCCCATTAGTTAAAGATGTAATAACATCAGCAAAAACAGATTTTGTAAGAGCACCCAAAGCAGACATCTATAAGCTGATGGAAGATGACCTGATCTTTGCCGCTGGCACCCTGCCCAGGCAAGGAAAAGAAGAAGCTCCGGGCAGAGTAACCCAGGGTGCTGCCGGACACATGCTGAGTGAGTTATATTTAAACGAAGCAAAATATCAATCAGCAGTGGACGCGGCGACAAAAGTAATCTCCGGATACAACTACTCGTTAATGACAAAACGTTTCGGAACAAGGCTGGCAAATAATGTATTAGGATCAGGGGATGTGTATGCTGACCTGTTTGGATATGGCAATCAAAACCTTCCGGAAAATACAGAAGCCGTGTGGGTAATCCAAGTAGAGCCTCTTATTGTCGGGGGATTATATGATCAGGGTGAAAGGGTTTTTGGGCCTGCCTATTACAGGATGGGAAACACACCAGATGGGTTCAAAGCATTCCGGGGCCCGCTTGTTAATGGAAACTATACAGGATATTCTGACACTTTGGGCCGCCCTGTAGGATGGATGCGCCCTACCAATTATCTTGCTTACAATATTTGGGTAAGCGACTGGAACAATGATATCAGGAATGCTGAACACAACATCAAAAGAAATTTTTATTTTGATAGTCCCGGTTCGAAATATGATAAGAAAAAAATTGATTTCAGTTTGTATCCTGCAGGAACCAGGAACGCGCTAAATGATACCTGCCAGTATATTTTTCCTTACTTCATGAAATTTGTTGACCCGGTTCATCATTTCACCGATCCTGCAAGATCGGGCGGAGGAGATAACCATAAAGATATCTATGCAATCCGCCTTCCGGAAACATTATTGCTGCGTGCGGAAGCTTATGTAGGACTGAAAAACCAGGCAGCTGCCGCGGCGGATATCAACCTGATAAGAACCAGGGCTAATGCAACACCTGTTAAGCCTCAGGATGCTAATTTGGATTATATTCTGGATGAACGCGGACGTGAATTATATGGAGAAGAATGGAGGCCTCTTACTTTACGGCGGATGAGCAAACTGGTGGAAAGAGTGAAACTATATAATAATAATCCTAAAACTCCGGGTGCAAACATTAAAGATTTCAATGTCCTGTATCCCATTCCCCAAAACCAGATTGATTTAAATATAAATGCTAAAATGCAGCAGAATCCGGGTTATTGAATAAGCATTTTATAACCACGGAGGAAAAGCCGGAGGTAACACGGAGGTAACACGGAGGGACTTCTCTGTGTTACCTCCGTGTTACCTCCGGCTTTTCTTCCGTGGTTTTAGAAAAGGCTTCACAGCGAGATGGTTGTAATAAAATTAAAACAGCTTAATGAAGTTCAATACCATTGATGTAGTAGTTATTATTCTTTTCTTTTTGATCATGCTTATTATAGGGGTTTGGTCCTACTTTAAAAGCAGGAATTCAGAAGATTATTTTGTCGCGGGCGGAAATTTACCCTGGTGGTTAGCAGGTATCTCTCATCATGTGTCAGGACATAGCGGAGCGGTATTCGTTGCCTATGCCGCTGTTGCCTATACCCATGGTTTTACCATGTATATGTGGTGGGCCTTTCCGGTGGGTGTAGTTATAATAGCCACCGCAAAAATATTTCCTGTTTACTGGGTCCGTTTAAGAAAAGAGCTGCACATACAATCACCGCTTGAATACCTGAGTATCAGGTATAATCTTGTAACACAACAAATTGTTGCATGGGCGGGCGTGCTACTGAAAATATTTGATGTAGGAGCCAAATGGGCGGCCATAGGTATTTTATTGCAGGTAGTCGCCGGCATCCCAATGACGACAGGTATCCTTGTTTCAGGAGTGGTAACATTGATCTACGTTACTTTTGGTGGTTTATGGGGTGTAATCATCACCGACCTTATTCAGTTTATTGTTCAGGTTCTTGGTGGTGTGGTGATGTTTGTACTGGTTGTAAACCGGCTTGGTGGTTTGAATTCTATCACCGGCATTTGGAAGAGCCTGCCACCCGGTCACAGTCAATTATTTAATGATCCTTATACGGCAGGTTTTGTAGGCGTAATGTTCTTTTTGTATTTCTTAAGTTATAACGGGGGCAGCTGGAGCCTTGCCACCAGGTATATATCATCACCCAATGAAAAAGAAGCATCCAAAGCAGCCAGGCTTTCGGGAATATTATACCTGATCTGGCCTTTAATTTTATTTTTTCCTATGTGGGCCGCTCCTGTTATCCTTCCAGGATTGGCGCACCCTGCTGAATCCTATGGCTTGCTGATGGTAAAAATATTACCTCAGGGAATGATAGGGCTTGTTATCGCTTCCTTATTTGCTGCAACGATGGGCATGACCGCTTCTGATGTTAATACCATCGCTGCGGTTATCACCAGGGACATACTTCCAGTAGTTAATAATAAGTTTAGTGATGACAGGCATTCTTTGCGCACAGCCCGTACCACTACTTTCATCTTTACTTTGGCAACTATAGGTATTGCCCTTAATTATGAACGGTTTGGCGGAGTGCTTGGACTGATTGTCAACTGGTTCGCGGCATTGCTGGGTCCTACATCAATGCCGTTAATTTTTGGTCTGCTTCCCGTGTTTAAATCATGTGGTCCTAAAGCTGCCATTGCTTCGATTTTTGCAGGGCTGGTTACATTTATAATAACAAAGGATATCCATTTAAACAGCCTTGCACTGGAAGTAGGTTTGCCTACCATTGTTTCGGCAATTGTTTTTATTGGTGCAGGGCTCATATCCAAAACGGTTCCGGTTAAAGTGAAAGACCTGATTGCTGCTCTTAAAAAAACAACTTAGAAGCTACCTGCTTATGAATGATCACCTTTATAATGAAGAAGAGGTTCTTACTTGTAAAGATTGTATTACAGGAACAACACAGGAACTGACCATCCGTAATGGCACTATAACGAATATTTCAGAATCAGCAGTCAGGGATGATACTTTGCCATTTATCGGACCTGGATTAATAGACCTGCAAATAAACGGTATCAATGGAATTGATTTCAATAATCCTATATTAACGGAGCAGCATATTGTACAGGCAACCCACTATTTATTAAGTAAAGGCATCACCACTTACTTGCCTACTGTAATTACTAATGCTGATGATACCATTCAGAAAATTGTTCATACAATTTACAGGGCTTGTTTATCAGACCCGGTTACAAATGATTGTATCTGGGGTATTCATTTGGAAGGTCCTTTCATTTCACCTGCGGCCGGCGCTAAAGGTGCCCATGATGAACAATATATTAAAGCTCCCGATTGGAAATTATTCAATAAATTTCAGGAAGCAGCAGGCGGAAAAATCAAGCTTATAACTATAGCCCCGGAATGGGAAGGCTCTTACCCTTTCATAGAAAAATGCAGGGATCATGGAATATTAGTTTCGATAGGGCATTCAATGGCCACATCAGAACAGATAAGCATGGCCGTTAGTGCCGGGGCTTCTTTGTCTACCCATTTAGGGAATGGCGTACCATTGTTGTTACCACGCCATCCTAATATAATCTGGGATCAACTGGCAGCAGAAGAACTATATGCTTGTATCATAACTGACGGAATACATATACCGGATTCATTTATAAAAGTGGTGATCAAAAACAAAGGCGCAGCTACCATCATTGTAAGTGATGCCACCTGTTTCACTGGAATGGCGCCGGGAGAATACCAGAATCATATCGGTGGTACGGTAATACTGGATAATGAAAAAAGAGTATCTCTTAAAAGCGCTCCGGGACTACTTGCAGGAGCCGCTACCTCGTTGTTAGAAAATGTTGAAAACCTTATCAATAAAAATATTTCAACAATCAGTGAAGC
>JAABUK010006674.1_pt1 | contig 17077 bp, 17 predicted proteins | sample 5559141 | NCBI WGS metagenome assembly JAABUK01 (sample SAMN10711869, study PRJNA513367) | rock metagenome | isolation source: Antarctica rocks | place: Antarctica: Victoria Land, Pudding Butte nord | collected 2016-01-03
GGAAATGAAGGGCCCAGGAAGACCACCTGGTTGATAGGCTGGAGGTTGAAGCGCAGTAATGCGTGTAGCTTACCAGTACTAATCGCCCGTTCGGCTTGTCCATAGAATTTACTCTGCACAGTGAAGTTCATGAGTCCACTGTTCTAGAGAATTCTCGACACAAGCCAAGTAGTTATACCTTGATGTTGGAAATACGTCTAAACCCAATCTATTCAGTTGTGGAAGATCGCGTGAGCGATGTTTCTAAATTTTGCCGGTGAGTTTACCGCGAGGGTCACACCCGTTCCCATCCCGAACACGGAAGTTAAGCCTCGTTGGGCCGATGGTACTGCACGCGTAAGTGTGTGGGAGATTAGGTGATCGCCGGCATTATCTCAGAGCCCCATCCTCAACGGATGGGGCTTCTTCATGTCCGCTTGCAAGCTCTGCAGAGTATTCTCACCTGCAGCATTGTTCTATGCGGGGCGGCCGAGATTTCGACACAGGGGAGCCTAGAGCGACATTCGTTGCGCGCTATTGCGGCCCCTGATCCTTTTCCGCTTGCTTTGCCTGCCGCGTTGCTCGGTCGACCTCTCGTTGTGCCTCAGCCACGCTCCGTTGCGCCTGGTGCTGCGCCTCTGCCGCACTTCGGTTAGCGCTGCGAACCTGTTCCCGTGCCGACTTGAGCTGCTCAGTGGCTTGACGCCGAGCTTCTTTTACCTGGGCCGTTGCTTCCGCAAGACCCTCCGGAGCACCGGCCGGAAGCGCGGTCAGTTTTGGCGGTGCTGGCGGGAGAGGGGGCAGGGGAGCTATGCTGCCCTTCTTCAATGAGATATCTCCCTGGCTGGTCGTGATGCGAATCAGGGGACCGCCATGATTCACCGTACCCGAGAGACCCGGATGGTTCTCGCCGCCTCCATTCGGCAACGAGAACTCATTCTGAACGTCGCCATTGGTCGTCTCAGCCTGTACCACGAAGCCGGCTTCATTCGGAACAGTGACATTGACCGAACCGTTCCGGTTCTCGACCGTTACGTTGCCGATCGGCGGTGCGACGGTCAGATCGACGGACCCGTTTCGGTTCGTGACCGCCAGATCTCCTGTGACTCGGTCAAGCGTGATGTTGCGGTTCCGCGTATTCAAAGTTACAGGGCCAGCGATCTGATCGGCCGAAAGATCCGCATTCGGGCTGATCTCAACTTCGCCCTCCAGCCTCGTGAGCTGCAGGTCCGTTCGGCTGGTGTGGAAGTGGATCGGGCCGCGAATATGCTCGAGATGGGTCGTCCCAAAGAACTCTCCGCTCATCGCGATCGGCCCGCTCAGGTCAGACAGGTTGAGGTCCTTTCCGCGTCCCTCGATCGTCATCGCCCCGGTCACGCTGCGCGCTGAAAACGAGGAGTCACCGTTATTGATGTGTCCGGAGACCGCACCGTGGATCGCGCTCAGATCGACGTCTCCATGATTCGCGGTCACCGAGATGGCGGCCTTCATGGAGCTGACTCGCACATCGCCTCGATTCGCGTTGATGGCCAGCGTGGTTGTTCCAGGTAGCGTGACTGTCAGGTCTGCGCGTGTTCCTTCGATCCACGGCACAGTGACTTTTAAGCTGTTTCCACTCGCGTCAACTCTCGGCGACAACTGCTGTGCCTTGTTGTCCGCATCAGAGTCAGTTCGCGTGTAAACCTGCTTATGTGCCGCGATATGAATCTGGCCATCATCGCTGGTTCCCGAGATCGAGACATCCCCACGTGGGTTGTCGATCGATACGGTTGAGCCCTCCGGGCAAGGGTGAGTCACCGTCTGGTCGCTCTCATGTTTGTCTCCCAAGAATTCGTCAAGATTGTCCTGGTTGATTGAAAATCCATGTCCGAAGAACTCCTCACCGTGGTTGCGGACAGCACTGAAGAAGATTCCCGTGCCCGCAAGAAGCACCAGGAGGGTGATGACGCCGCCGCCCATAACCCGTCGAGGCTGTGGCACGGAAGGGGCCAGGTCGCGCCGGGCTATCTGGTCCAAACCCCACTCTGCCAAACGGATCACGCCTATCCCGATCAGCAGAAGCGGCCACCAGCGCCCATACCAGTGCCAAAGGAACTGCGCTGGCAGCCGCCCCACCTGGACCAGCAGAAAAAGGACGCCAACAGCGATGACGACCAGAGGGCCAACAATGGAATTGCGTCGCAATCCCCGCATCTGGGCTCGATACCTATCGCGTTGGGCTCGGATCCCGTCGCGCTGCATCCGTGCCTGATCGCGAAACGCCTGTCTCTGATATCGCGGGTCGACATTGTAGGGAGGAGGACCGGCGGGAGGTGGATAGGGCGGAGGATAGTTCGCCATGCTAGCTCCTCTCCCGGTCTTCTGCGCTCTCGGGAACAACCGCGGATGACGACGGGGCGCTCGGCCCAGGAGCCGCCGCTCCTGCCGGCGGCACATAGCTGTACTGCGGGGGCAGGGCGGCCGAATAGGCCGTTCGCTCGAAAAATGTCATCACGCCTCCCACGATGATGAACAAAGGCCAACTCCGGCCCCACGAGAGAATGTCGAAGCTGTCCAGCAGAAACAGCAGGCCGACAAGGACGATCCACACCGGCCCGCGAGCCGCGCGAAACAGCCTCACGCGGTAAGCAGGGGTGCCGTCGTCTGCCAATCCACCGCCTGTGTCCGTCATCTTGCGTATAAACAGCCAAACCCCCACGCCGATCAGCAGAAACGGAATCAGCCGGTCAATGGGAAAGCCGCGAAACATCCCGCTGTTGCCGATGAGGAACACCACGCCCAGCCCGATCAGCAGGATCGCTCCCAGAGGAACGCGGCTCCTTCCGAGTTCGCCTGCGGGCAAGACAGAAAAGTCTGGCTGCGGCGGAGGAGGAATAACCCCGCTGTATGTCTCCTGGGGAGCACCCCAGCCTGGAGCCGGCGGGCCGTAGCTCGCGTAACTCGGTGGCGGCGCAGCGTAAGCGGTCGCTGGCGGAACGTAAGGACCTCCCGCCGACGGCTCTGGCGCAGCTCCCACCTGCCCCGCTCCTTGCCCCGCTCCCCACCCCGCTCCTCGCCCCGCTCCAGCCTGGCCGGGCGATGGAGCCGACGCCGGCCACGCCCGTCCAAAGCCGAGCCGCTCTCCAATATCGTTCAGGCCAAAAGGATTCGGAAGCGGAGTTCCATCGCGGCGGGCACGAGCCGTATGGTGCGCCTCTATTACCTGGTAGAAGATCCATCCAGCCACAAACAAACCAAAGATTCCATTCTGGCCAGACAGCGTCACCAGAACCGCGAACACGACCAGGTGGACGACTCCCTTGGCATACTGGCCGTTGTAGAACGCTCCCACGCCAGGGATGAAGCCGAGCAGCAAGGCCAGCCCGGGATTCGGTTCGCCCGGAATCGATGACGGCGGCGGCGGTGGAGTCGTTCCCTGGAAGTTATAGTTCACCCCCGAGGAGGTGCCGCTGAAGCCATAGCTTCCACCCACGCTGGGTCCGGTACCGGCCGCTCTCGCGGCGTCCGCGGCAGCAACTTTGGCCACCAGGCAGGGCTCGCAGTAGATCGCGGACCCAACGTTGCGGGCATCTTCGGCGGAAAGTGGCTTGCCGCAGTTCTGGCAGAACGCCACACGATCATTCTCAGGACGGTCTGTATCGTTCATACCGTTCCCCTTTCCTGCGCAGGCAGATCAGTTAAAAGAAGTGCAAGTGTATCTGTTAGAGAAGCGTTCCCGTCTGCAGAAAAGCCAGCCAGAACTCGAAGGTCATTGCTTAGCGGCTCGCGCCGGCTGGTTCCCGGGCTCGCCCGGCGCTTAGGGGGAGCGGCGGAATCCTGCCCTTTCGTTCCTTTATTCGGGTCAGCGCTGGTCGGTCCCGCACTTCCATCCTTGGTCGGCGATTCGCCCGTGGGCGCTGCGGGCGCGTCGTCTTCAGACGATCTCTGCAGTTCACGGACGCGCGACTCCAGCTCGTAGACGACACGGAGGTTGGTGTAGTACCGGACCACATGCGCATCGGCGGCGTAGAGGCTGCGCTTAATGCTGGAGGGCTTCAGATCGCTGGCTCGAAGATCGCTCAGCCGTACCCCGGTCAGATTCAGTGTGAGCGCAATCGAGAAGAACGCCATCGCCGCCGTCATCGCCAGCCGTGGCTGGAGCAGCGTATGGGTAACGGCCCGCACGTCAAACCCCCGTATAACCCGCTTCCGGAAGGGCAGAACCTTGCTCCCCGCCAAAGCTGCGCCAGCAGGCTCGAGCGCCCCCCCCGCTCCCATAACCATCCCGAGGACAGCCTCAGCCACCATGCCGCCACTGCCAATTGCCTGCGCCCCACCGGTGGGGGCTCCATTTAGCTGCGCCCCGCTCGTCTGGGCAAGGATTCGCTCCAGCATCGCCGCTGGCGGCTCCGGCCTCTGCCCTCGCAGCATCTCCATCCATGCAGCGCCGCGTTTCGCGTCTGCCAGCATCTCTCGGCAGGTCGCGCACCCAACCAGGTGCAGGTCAAAGGCCGCCTGCTCCTCCTTCGTCAGAGTGCCGTCCGCAGCGTCCGCCAGCATCGCCTCGAAGTGCGCACATTGCTTCAGATCCGCCGTTTGGCTGGGCCTTACACTTCCGAATTGATTGAAGTCTGCCACCTTAGACCACCTGCCCTTCTATACGTTGCAAAAGCTTCGCAAGTTCTCCCCGACCGCGGCTGATGCGGCTCTTGACGGTACCCTCCGGAATGTTCAGAACCAGCGCAATCTCCTTATAATCCATATCCTCGAGATCACGCAGGATCACCGCCTCCCGCAGCTCCGGAGAAAGCTGTTTAAGCGCCGCCTGCACCCGCGCCCGCAACTCCAGGCCGGCTACATGCTGCTCCTGCGATGGCCGCTTGTCGGTCAGCCGGTCCGCCAGCGTCGGACCCTCTTCATCCCCATCAAAAGTGGCATGAATCGAGTCGGTTGCACGATCGAGCCGCGTCCGCCGGAAATGATCGACCAGCAGATTCCGAGTCAACGTCGTGATCCAGGTCTGAAAGCTCCCTTTGACCGAGTCGAAGCTCTCCAGATTTCGATACAGCTTGAGAAACACGTCCTGCGTCAGGTCTTCAGCGTCCGTTGCCGACCCGGTAAATCGATAGCAGATGGAATAAATGCGCCGATGTTGCGAAACGACCAGCCCCCGCCAAGCCTGGGCATCCCCCGCGATGCACTGTCGGATCTGCTTGCCGAGGGCCTCTTGCTCCGCAATCTGTTCCTGCGTGCGCTCCAACTTTGCTGCCTCAATGGGTTTTGGCGGTGAGGGAAGTGTATATCCTCGTCCAGGAACCGGCTCGCTCCCGCCGCCGGGGCCCGTCTGCCCATGTCCCGTCTGTCCATGTCCCGTCTGCCCAACCCGCTCAACTCCGGTCTGTTCGAGCCCAGTAGGCTCGAGTCTGGAGCGCTCGCCTCCAGACCGCCGGATCCCCGGGGGCAAAGGCCGGAAAGCTCCAGCCGGAAGACTACGCGGGGAAGATAGCGGCAGCGACATGTGCAGAACGCCCATGTGCTTCTATACGCAGGGCGCTCGATAGCGGTTCAACCCACTGTCACAAACCTTCCATCCCCGTCCGCCGCCAATCGCCGGAAAGCATAAGGGGACGCCGCCAGGTGCAGCCGGCGCGCCCCGCTGGCCGACTATCGCTACTGGGGCGCTACAACCATCCCGCACGCAATACGGTTCCCCGCATTGCCCGTAGGATCCGTTTTCATATCATCCGGCTTCTCATGCACCATCACGCTCGTTCCGCCGTTCGCCAGGATCCAGTTCGGCGATGCCGGGTCCAGTGACAGGTAGTTCACCTTGAAGCTCGCCTCCCCCGTATGGTTTTCTCCGATCGTTACATTCTGCGGCAGATCCCCGTTGTGATGCCCCGCCGGATTCATCGTCCCGTGTTGCTTGCCATCCGGATTGAAGTGCCCGCCTGCCGTCTTGAAGTCCGGCGCATCACACACCGGCTTCTCGTGGAGATGCACGGCATGGTCGCCGACCGGCAGATTCCTCAGCTTCAGCTTGATCTCAAGCTGCCCCTTCTTTGCCGGGGAGAATGTCGCCGTTCCGGCATCCTGTCCCGTGCTGGTCTTCAACGGAACGACCACGGCGTCCTTCGCCTTCGCGAACATCGGTACGGCAACGAAACTCAGGGCAAGGGCAACGATTTCACTGCGCATAGATCGATCTCCTGTCGTGCAAGGGAAGAATACCGCAGCTGCGTGAGGAGCTGGGACGGTCGCTGCGCACGATCTGCCGTGCAGGTGATAGCCCGCCCGGAAGATCGTCCTCAATAATCTCCCGCCAGTGCACCTCGGCCGCCCCCGCCTGCGTCTTACGATCTCTCAGGAGAGATAAATTCCCACATGCCAGTCGCAAACCGGTCTCATGATCCGCTTCCAAAAGAGCCTCCGGTGCGCTCCCTCTCCCCCATTGATCCGGCTGACCCTGGCCTTGTCAGACCGCCCTCTCCGCGACGTCACCGATGGCTCATTCGTAGCGCAGTCGCGCTTCTTCTCCTCTGCCCTATCACCCTTCGCCTGCTCGTCGTCCACTGGCCGTTTCGCTACCGCAACATACAGCCCCTGCTGGAGAAGGTCTTCGCCAGCCAGGTCACCATCCTGCACTATCGCCTCATCTATCTCCCAAATCCTGGCTTCGTCGCTGATGACCTCACCCTGCGTCGCCATACCGCCCCTGACCTCCCCCCTATAGGTACCGCTCGGCATCTTCGCGTCGAAGGTCGATGGATGGACCTTCTTCTGCTCCGCCAGCGGGTCCAGCTGGTAGAGGTGGATGGTCTCCACATCGTCATTCCTCCTGTCGGAAGCAGCGCCAACAGGGAAGACTTTCCACCGGGCAGCAGCGGGGACTTCTCCGGCCCGTCCACTGTCGTAGAAGATCTCGACATCCGGGACGCCGAACTCGACATTCAGCGCTCCGGCGAAGCCGGCCAGTTTGCCTACCCCATCCGGCGGCTCATCATCGGCAATCTTCGCAAGGGTCAGACCATCACCTACATGGTCGACATGCAGAACGCCAAGCCATCTGGGCGTATCCAGGCCCACGGCAGCTTCGGCCCACTGATCGCCGGCCAACTTGGCTCCACTGCCGTGGGAGGCGACTTCACCTTCGCTCCTATCGACTTGGCCGAACTCCATGGCATCAGCGGCAAGCTCTCCGCCACCGGCCACTTCAGGGGAACTATCTCCGCGATGGAGACCATAGTCGACGCCGCCACACCAGATTTCGCTGTCGGACGTGGCCGCCCGACTCCCGTCTCAGTCAAAGCCGCAGGCACGGTCAACGGTTTGAATGGCGATATGCATATCCGTTCGCTCGACGCCCGCACCGGCGCCACCACGGTCCATGCGGTGGGTGGCATCGCCGGCTCGCCCAAGCTCACCAACCTTGACCTCTCCGTCGACAATGGGCGTGCCCAGGACCTCCTTCGTCCCTTCCTTCACGGGGAGGTCCCCGTCACCGGCCCCGTCGTCCTCCGAAGTCACGCTTACGTCGCTCCAGCCTCCCAGGGGCGGAAGTTTCTGGAACGCCTTCGTTTGGACGGCAGCTTCAGCATCCCCAGAGAGCACCTCACCAACTTCGCAACAGAGCGAAAGCTCACTGACTTCAGTCAACGTGTTCAGGTTCCACCCCCCATCGCCTCCGAAGGCGGTGAAGCTGCCCCCGACGTCATCTCCCGGCTCAGCGGCGCAGCGAAGATTCGCAACGGAATCGCTTATGCCCGTGGCCTCAACTTCCAGGTGCCCGGAGCGGCCCTCAATCTGAACGGCACCTTCGATCTCCGCAATCAGAACGCGCACCTGCTGGGAGATCTCCGCATGCAGTCCGACATCTCCCACATCACTACAGGTTTCAAGTCGCTCCTGCTCAAGCCGCTTGCGCCCTTCTTCAGGAAGCGCGGTGCTGCTGCCGTCATCCCCATCGCCATCACCGGCGCTCCCCACCGCTACAAGATCCAACAGAACATCTTTCACCGCAAGTAGCCAGGGTAGGGCCTTCGAGCAAAGGGTCGACGGACGACCCAAGTTGACCTACCAGTGTCTACTCCCGCCCCGGCTACGGCTAAACTCAAGATTGATATGACCGTTCAAACTGCCACCATGCCGGCCCAACCCCAGACGCTGGCGCCATCGATCATCGTCGCCCGCGACCTTGGCAAGACCTATCGCTCCGGAAAGCTTGACGTCCCCGCTCTCCGGCACGTCAACCTTTCGGTCGCGCCCGGCGAGTTTGTCGCCATCGTGGGTCCATCCGGCTCTGGTAAGTCCACCCTTTTCCACATACTGGGAGGCCTAACCCACGCCACCAGCGGATCTGTGACGATCGATGGCGTCGAACTTGCCCGGCTCTCCGACCCCGAACGCACCCGGCTCCGGCGAGCCCGCATCGGCTTCGTCTTCCAGCGCTTCAACCTGCTCCCTACCCTCTCAGCCATGGGAAACATTGAGATCGCTCATGAAATAGCCGGCCTCAAGCAGCCGCTCGACCGCAAGCTCCTCGATCATCTGACCGATCTCCTCGGTATCAGCGGCCGTCTCCATCACCGCCCCAATGAGCTCTCCGGCGGCGAGCAGCAGCGCGTCGCCATCGCCCGCGCTCTCATTACCCGCCCCGCCATCGTCCTCGCTGACGAGCCCACCGGCAACCTCGACACGGCCAACTCGGACGCTGTCCTTGCCATGCTCCAGCAGTCCAGCCGTGAGCTCAACCAGACTGTCCTCATGATCACCCATAATCCGGAGGCCGCCGCTATCGCCCACCGCACCCTGTCCATGCGCGACGGTCAGATCGTTCCATCCGCTTGAATTTCACGCCCAAAACGCGCCCCGTCCTCGTATGTCACGTGACACCCCCGTGAATCTTTCAGGGCACCCCACCATCAAAACAGCTAGAATCGTGTCTGAGCCTATGCCAAAACCCGCTCTAGCCTTCTCCGAAAGCCCGCGTCGATCAAGCTCCCATTGCACTGACCAGATTGTCGGAGATATTCTCTCCGGCTGGCGCTTTGATATCTCCGGCCTCTCCCCCGCCATGCGCACCGACTATGAGGTGCATCTGCGGGAGTGTCCCAACTGCCGCCGCCGTCAGCGCATCGCCCGTACCATCGATATCCTCCTGATCAGCGTCAGCACCCTGTCGATCGCCGCCTTTCTGCTGGCCGCTCTCATCATCAGACGCGTTGAACTTCTCACCCATGTCTTCAGCCTGCACGTCCAGCTCCATCACACGGCTATCGCTATTTCGCTCGAGGCCGTGGCTGTGGCGGGTGTGGCTATCTCCACGCTCCTGTGGGTCCTTGTCGCCGTCGCCACACCTCTCCCCGGGCTCGTCGGCAGCATCGTACAGCAGCGAATCCCCGCAGAGTTGCGTGAGCGCTTCTCCAAACACGCCGCCTGATCGCACCTAAGTTCATGGACCGAACCCAACCTCTCGCCGGTGATGTCCTTCCCCCGCCCCAGGCTGGCCCGGTTCCAGACTTCCGTGCAGAGCGGACCGAGGCGCAGGTACGCCAGAGCTTTCCGGATGCTCCCCCCCGCCGTCGCGGCCGCTTCGCCTCCAACCCTGCCACCTACATCCTTCTCGGCATCAACATAGCCGTTTTTGTCTGGATGATCCTGCACGGCGTCAGCCCCAACTCACCCACACCCGACCAGCTGGTCCGCTTCGGAGCCAACGCCACCGACCTCGTTCTGGCCGGCCAGTGGTATCGCTTGCTTACGGCCACCTTTGTCCACGTCGGCATCGTCCACCTCGCCACCAACATGTGGTGCCTGTACAATCTCGGCCTGCTTGGAGAGCCCCTTTTGGGTAAGTGGGGTCTCATCGCCACCTACTTCGTCACCGGCATAGCCGGCAACCTGCTATCAATCGGCGTCCACGTCGTGCTCTTCATCCTCACTCGTGTTCCCGATATCTCCGTCGGCGCTGGAGCATCCGGCGCGGTCTTCGGCATCGCCGGCATCCTGATTGTCCTGCTCTCAAATCGAAAGCTCCCCATTCCCCTCGGAGAGCTTCAGCGCCTTCGTCGTTCCGTCATCCAGTTCGCCGGCCTCAATCTCGTCATCGGACTCGCGACTGTCTTCACCAACTTCATCCGCATCGACAACATGGCGCACATTGGCGGATTCCTCTCCGGCCTTGCCCTCGGTCCACCCCTGGTCCCCCGCATGACCTCTGGCCGGCTCCTCTACCTGTCCCGCCAGAAGATCACCTTCGCAACGGCCTTCTTCTGCCTCATCCTCTTCGCCTATTGGATTGCAAAACTCAGGTAAGACCTCATCCTCGTCTCGACTAGGTCAGCGTAGTCTGCGCGAACTTGCGCACCATGGCCAGAAGGAGCCGCCGGTCGCTGTCGCCGAGATGTGCGGAATACCGCTGCACCTGCGTTAAAAACCGAATCTCTTCCTCGCCCAGATTTAACGAAGACATCTCCTTCGCCACGATCTGCTCAGCGAAGAACTCAGAGAGCTGCAGGTCCAGCGCTCGCGCGATCTTCTGCAGCGTCTCGAGCGACGGCACCGTATGTCCGTTCTCCACCCGCGACAGATAGCACCGCAGCAAGCCCGTCTTCTTCTCGATGTCACCCTGCGACATCCCGCGCTGAAGCCGGTATCCCCGGATTGTCGTCCCGATATTCATCGATGTGGCCGTCGCGGGACGTCCCGCTGCCAATCCCGAAACTAGTTGCATGTCAGCCATTAGCCACAAAGTACCGACGCAGAACACCGAGGTCAATCCCTATCTTTGTCGCGCCACATCGCTGTACCAGCTAAGGTTCGCTAAGAGGAACCTCCGCCTGGAGGCTGAACCTCTCCTTGAACCTGAGACCCATGGGGACCGGGGATGAGTGGGGGTTCAGGGAGACGCATCCAGGCCTACTCCCGTCCCACCCAGCGATAGAGATTGCAGAGGTCGTCGGGGCTGGCAACCAGGTCCGCCGCCGCGTCCTCCGCACTCAACGGAATCGATCCGCTCCACATCAGCTGGAAGCCATCCACCGCCTGGAATACGTCGGCCGCCTCCGGATTGAAGTAGACAACATCCAGCAGATCGGTACGATCCTGAAATCTCATCGGAATTCGCTCCAGAAGCCGCTCCATAACTGGCCGTCCGAATGGATTGAACAGATACAGCAGGCAGGGACCCTCCGGAAACTCGAACTCGGTTGCATCTCCGCACACAATCCGTGCCGGAGACACGCTCTTTCCCTTCCCCTGCCACGCCTGGAGGTTCTCCTCAGCCAGGCGCGCCAGCGCAGGATGTAACTCCACTCCCACGACCTCGCGGAAAGAAAACTGTGTTGCCATCAACACGGCACGCCCCTTGCCGCAACCCAGGTCTACGAACGTGTAGCTCTCAAGCGGAGCCGTCGGTGGAAGAGCCGTCCACCGCTCCATCGCCCCTCGGAACCGCGACGGCGACATACCGTAATAGGCCGTGTTGTAAACATCGTGCGCGTGCCCTGTCTCCAGATCCGATCCGCCGATCAGCCCACTTGTCTCCGTGCCGTGCTGCACGTCGAACGGATGCACCTTCGGCTTGCTGTCGCCCTTCGCTCGGAGCCTTCCCACAGCAAACTTCATTGTGCCGAAAAGTCCGCGCTGAGCTAGAGACCACCGTATCTTGCGGACGACCCGACCTGGGCTCGGCATTGAGAACTTCTCCCGCTTAGAGTTGTTGCCAACGGATCGACTCGTCGGCCAGCGTTTGCAGCATGAAGTTCCTCTTCCCCACGCTGGTCCTCGAGAGAAAACGCATCAGGCTCACTCTCCAGGAGGGGCGGAGGGCAAAGATGTCGAGAGACTTTTCGGTCAGCAGCGAGTGACGCATTGTGTGCGGCGTCCCACCTTCGAAATAAAGTCGTTGCGCTCCCAGGGCGACCTCGTTCTCTAGAAAATAGCAGCGCATCGCTGTTCCAAGCGAGAGCCGGTCCATTCCCATCCGGTTTATCTGCCAGTCCACCTCGGTCCAGCCATGGTGACGTCGTCCACCCATAAGGCTTAGCCAGCGGCCATCTTCCGCGCGGATGCCGATGCAGAAGCTGTCCTTCACCCTGGATAGATCTTCATAACGACGGACTACGAGTCGCTCGTCGACCGGATGGGTGCAGACCCGGTTCAACTCGCAGAACTCGCTCTTTGACATCGACACCTCGGGAACGAACCGGCACCCAAGCTCAATCTCAGCCCGCCTCCGGTAGTAGCGCAGATTCCTGCGCGTATGCTTGCCCAATTGCAATACCGTCTCATCGAACGTGGGCTTGAGACTCAGGTAAGTCTTCATATCCCGGACCTGCGAGCCCCACAGCCAACCTCTCCGTTCCACCAGTCTGGCGATCTGCGCGTCCTTCGGCTGTGGATCGATCTCTTCCTTGTAGCTCAGCAGCGCCGCTCGAGCGCCAAGGCGCATCAGGTGCTCACAGACCTTGGTTGTCACCCTCGACCGATCCTCCGGAAGGGCAATCACTGTCCTGCTTCCAGACCCGTCATCGGTGACGAAGACCCGGGTTGGCCAGGGTCCGATGTCATATTCGTACACCACGGCGGCCCCCTGCAAATCCTCGGCTCGCAGAGTGAATGGATCCGCGACCGCCCGAATCGCTGCCAGAAGCAGATAGGGTGTCTTCTTCTCATTCATCGGCGCGTCGAGGAACAACGCGATGTAATCCATCGCGCCAGTCTGTCCACAGCGTGAGCTGAGCTCCACCAGAACCGCGTGCATGCGCAGAATATCTTCTCTGCCCTTGAGCACGTGGAACTCCGGTTCCGCCGTGGTCGCCGGTGAGGGAGAGTTCCCCTTCAGATCATCCGGACTCTCGACGCGGCCCATAGACGCAAGTCTCGCATAAAAGTTTCGCCCGATTAAGCCTTTGGCCCGGGTACGCTCCCCCTGCGGAAAGAGAAAACTGAATCTTTGGTAACCGGGTCTCCGAAGAAGGCCTCCCAGAGATCGCCACAAGAAAGGCGGGAAGAGGTTCGGAGGAAGATCATCCCATGTACATTCCACCGTTCACATCTAGGGTATGCCCGGTCACGTAAGCCGCCTCCTCTGATGCAAGATAAGCAACAGCCTGGGCCACGTCCGCCTCCGTTCCGGCTCGACCCAGTGGAATCAATGAGGTCATTGCACTCTTCTGCTCGTCGGTCAGAACCGCCGTCATGGCGGTTTCGATGTATCCAGGAGCAACCGCGTTAACGGTAACCGTGCGGCTCGCCAGCTCTCGGGCAAGACTTTTGGTAAGGCCGATCAGACCAGCCTTCGACGCAGCATAGTTCGCCTGCCCGGCCTGCCCGGTCTCACCGACAACCGAGGTGACGTTGATGATTCGGCCCCAGCGATTCTTCAACATCGAGGGCATCACCGCCTGCGACATCAGAAAGGCCCCGGTCAGATTCGTCGTCAGGACGTCGTCCCAGTCCGCCCGCCTCATGCGCATCGACAGGCCATCCCGGGTGATGCCAGCGTTGTTGACCAGGATCTCGATCTTCCCAAATCGCGCAAGACCAGCTTTGCCGCACGCCTTGATCGATGCCTCATCCGCCACATCGAGCGCAAAGGTCTCCGCCACACCGCCTGTGCCGCGGATCAAATCCGCAACCTCCTGGAGCTTCTCGACATTGCGCGCCGCCAGGGCCAACACCGCCCCGCGCCGCGCCAACTCTACCGCAACCGCCCGCCCGATCCCCTGGGAGGCGCCCGTCACTAGAGCGACCCGTCCCGTCACTGTACTCATGATTTTCACTCCAGAGAACAAACCAGCATTATAGAAGCGCGAACCTGCCGCAGACATTCCACTCGCAAGGCGTTCCGAGGAATGAATCACGTATCCTGACTTTCCATGCTCGAAGCCGACCGCAACCTGCCCAGAACTGATCAAGCTGCACAGCAATCTGCGCCTGCACCTGACCAGAAGTCACACCCAGCCGAAAACACGACCGACGTCTACGCCATCCATGGCGCGGACCCCGAGGTGCTCGCCTACGCCATGGCGAAGTACTCCCGCTCCGCCCTCACCATGCGCGAGTCCCTGGCCGAGATCAGCTCGCAACGCGCCGAGCAGTTTCTCAATACCTTCTACTTCCAGTACGGCCACCGCTCCATCGCCGATCTCGCCCACATCCCCTTCGCCATCGAGCGCCTCAGCCTGCTCGCCGCTATCGAACTCGTCGACGAACAGCGCTGGGATGGTCAGGAACGCTCCACCCGCTACCAGAACTTCCGCAAATCAGGCTGGCTCACCCCCGACTTCGGCCCCGACACCTCCACCTACACGGCTGCCGTTGAGGATCTCTTCTCCGCCTACGAACACACCGGCGCGAAGATGTTCGAGGCGCTCCGAAATTCCCTGCCGCGGCCCGAGACCATCAAGCCCGAGGCCTACGACCGCACCCTCAAGGCGCGCGCCTTCGACGTCGCTCGCTACCTCCTTCCACTCGCCACCAACACCTCCCTGGGCCAGATCGTCAACGCCCGCACCCTCGAAACGCAGATCTCCCGCCTCCTCTCCAGCCCCTTCCAGGAGATCCGGAATCTGGGCGAAAAACTCCGCGCGGCCTCCGCCGAACCTGCTTGGAACGTCGGGCACGATGCCGCTCGCGGCCTCATCCGGGGCGTCGAATCCGCGGATGCAGATTTGGCAACAAAGCTGAGCGAGCTGCTGCTTCGCGACGTTAAAGCCTCCCCGACCCTGGTCAAGTACGCCACCCGCAACGCCTACGTCACCGAGAGCGCGGCAGATCTGGGCTCAGCCGCCGCCGATCTCATGGCGAACTGTCCTATCAACCCCTCGCCCGTCGTCGATCTCCTCGAGGAAGATGAACCGCTCGAAGTAGAGCTCGCCACGTCCCTTCTGTACCCCCATTGCCACTACCCGTATCGGCAGCTCCGAGACCAGGTCGCCATGCTCACGGACCCGAGACGCGCGGAGTTGATCGGTCTCGGAACCAGGCATCGGGGCCGCCACGACGAGCTGCTTCGAGGCTTCAGCGCCGGCTCCAGCTTTCGTTTCGACATCCTGATGGACATCGGCGGATTTCGCGACATGCACCGCCATCGCCGCTGCGTGCAGCTGCTACAGGGCTACACCGACCAGCACGGCTACGACGACCCGGTCTGCCCCGGCCAACCCACGCTGGCCGAAGCAGGGCTTGATTCAGATTTCCACTCCGCCATGACCTCCGCCTACACCACCTTCCACGCTCTCAAGAGATCCGCCGCGCCCGAGGCCTCCATCTCCGCGCAATACCTTCTTCCCCTCGCCACCCGCCGCCGCGCTATGTTCAAGATGGATTTCGCGGAGGCCCTCTATATCTCCGAACTTCGCTCCGGTGTAGCCGGGCACTTCAGCTACCGGCGCGTCGCCTGGGAGATGTACCAGGCCGTCGCGAAACGTCATCCGGACCTCGCCGAACTCTTCCGCATCGAGGACGTCAACCAGCCCGTGGACCTCCTACGTCGATAGTGGGAAGATTATCCCTTTGACAAAAGTAAGTGAGGACGATATATTAAGTACATGCACAAGCAAGTTACTTCTTCTTCAACGGTTTACGCGATGACGGAGAGGCTTGCATTGTCTTTCGGATGTCCAGTTTCACTGATGCCAACAGTTTCCTCGTTGGCACCTTCCGAATCTCGATCTGCTTGCTCTGATCGTCCATGTGAGGTCTCCCTGTGACCATTATTGATCTATGCACCACTTTTTCAAGTGACGAACGTGCCCGCGAACTACTAGAGCGTCTACGGTGGCCCGAAGGCCCTCAGTGTGTCCGATGCGGTAAGGATCCGGTACGTCTCGCTAACAGCACTAAACTGCTCTATTGCAAATCCTGCGACTACCAGTTCACGGTCACAGCGAACACCGTATTCCATGATTCTCACCTCCCCCTCATCAAGTGGCTCACCGCAGCCTATCTCCTTTGCGAAGCGAAGAAGGGGATGAGCGCAAGCCAAGTCCAACGTCAGCTTGGCCTCACCTACAAAACGGCATGGTATCTCTGCCACAGGATCCGCTCGGCTATGCAAGAGGTAAATCCCAAGCCGCTGGGCGGCATTGTGGAGATTGACGAGACCCTCATTGGAGGGAAGGTTCACGGCAAGGGCTCCGACGGCAGAAGGATCAAGAATAAAGAGGTTGTAATCGGGATCAAGCAGCGTGGTGGAGAACTTCGGTTCTTCAAGGCTGAGGATGTCAAGTCCGGCACGCTGGCAAAGTACATCAAGGAAAACGTTCGTGCAGACGTGGACGTCGTGATGACGGATGATTGGATTGGCTATCCCAAGGCCATGCTGGATGCTGGAATCAGCGGACGGAAACACGAGACGATCAACCATTCTGCTGGCGTCTACGTCGATGGTGACGTGACCACAAACGGCATCGAATCGGCCTTCTCTCTGCTCAAACGCGGCATCGTTGGATCGTGGCATAAAATCTCTGCGAAACATCTCTCCGCCTATCTGAACGAGATGACGTTTAGATTCAACCGCCGCAACTCTGACACTCTGTTCCTTGATACGTTGCAGCATATGATTACGGCTGATCCTCTTAGCTATGAGAGGCTGACGGCTTAGTCCTTCTCCGAATATGCTCCTCCCCTTTCAAACTCGGCGGGAAGAGTCCTCCACATCTCACTTATGCCTCCATAGATGACCTCCAGCGGGAGGGTTCTTTCGATACTCTCGATATCGGCGTCGTCGTGATGCGTCCATGTCTCATCACCAAGCTTGTACGACAGCACTCTCGTGGGACCTCCTACTCCATCCGCTTTATCTTTCATTAGCGATGTCGCAAGCACGGCCAGTCTAATTGCGTCGTCAACCCCTTTTACGTCATCGATTATCGCGTCCATCACCATATTTGCAAGAGAAGTGTCGTAACCCACACATGCATAGGGGTTCTCGGGCGAAAGACAGAAGCTTTTAGGATGTGAGCGGCCCCGGGAATTCTGTACCAGTTGCAATGTTAGTCTTCGGCAAAATGACCCGACCCGCTTATCTAAGCCAGAAGTCATTGGACATTTCGGCTTGTGACCCGACCCGCTTATCTAAGCCAGAAGTCATTGGACATTTCGGCTTGTGACC
>JAABUK010006675.1_pt1 | contig 17076 bp, 12 predicted proteins | sample 5559141 | NCBI WGS metagenome assembly JAABUK01 (sample SAMN10711869, study PRJNA513367) | rock metagenome | isolation source: Antarctica rocks | place: Antarctica: Victoria Land, Pudding Butte nord | collected 2016-01-03
GCTGTCAGCTCGCCTTCAATCGGGAAAACCAAGCTTATTGCGTCCCGCCATCTGGCCATCTTATAAAGGAGTGGCAAAACTGGCTACGAAAACTCTGCAGAAGCCAAATACGGGCGCAGGCTGAGACGAAGGATCTACAACATGTTCGAAGTTTTGGCATCGCCAAGATTCTGGGCACGGTCAATATACTTGGAGACATAGTCCATTTCATCAAATTATCTCTTTCTCGATCAACAAAATGGAGTCCTTATCAAAAACTGAGCGGCCCTCCAAACGTGTGATTATTCGTGTGCATGAGCACTGGCATGATCAATATCTGCAAATCCTTCAGGATTGGTTCCAACATTGTGGATATGCTATGCATTCTGAGCGTTATGAATGGACGAACAGACATTACGTCCACTTGGGAGGCGTCAATCAACACCGCTTTCACCTCATCATCGATATGGAGAGGAACGGTCTCAAAGATCCACGGCTTGATGACATACCATATGAGGTATATCGCTTGCGTAAACCTAACGAATCGATCTCGTAAGTATTAGTTGTCTGATTCAAGACACGCTCTCACTATATTTATAGAAATTTCTTTCTACTCGATCCAGTTCAGCAAGGCACATGGTACTCATATGCGCGAGAATGTACAAAAGAATTTACGTGGGGCTGTTAGGAAATTCGATCGAACGCCCGACTCTAGAGGAAGCATTAGTGAGACAGGATTTGTCGCGACAGCCTGCAGACAGAGGTCGCAGCGGCTCCCTGCTGCTTCCTGGAGGCACGGGATTACAGAGCTCAGACTACACACCACGAATCACGCGAGGGTCATTGCGATAGATGACAGAAGGTGAAGACGAATAATAATTATTTGATGCCTTCTCTGCATATCGCTCAAGCTGATTGCAATGAACGCGTAGAGGGACCTGTATTCCTCAACGCAACTACCGGCTTAGATTACTTCTTCTGCGAGCAGATCTTCACCAGCTCCTTCGGGCGAACATATAGAGTCGGCATCGCTCTACCTTTTCGATTCAAAGATGGAATATGATTATCAGACAGCCTGCGCCACAGGCTGCCCATCGGTCTGTTCTAAGCCAATTTCCGGCCCCTTTTCTTCATATATAGCTCCAATTCAGGAGGCATTCTAGATAGATACTGGGCAGTTGATTCTGTCAATTCAATTCGATTCATTACAAGCATTTCTAGCTAGTTCGACCTATTCTAGCTGTTTGCTTGACAGAATCCATTCATCAACTGCGGTACCATGAAGACAGACGGTGCATCTTCGCTTTCTCCACACAAAGTATATGCCCTCGGTCTATTTTCTGTTCAGCTTCCAGGTGATATGTCAGCACCGATATCGGACAATGGGGCCTTGGTCCTTGGTCAAGCACTTTCCTGTGATGGGCAAAGGCCATAAAGCAACCGCCTCACATCTTCTTTCATGCCTCAGCAAGGAGATTCCGACCGATCCACCACAGTTTGTCAGGACTTGATCGACAAGGATTCTGGACAAGAGTCGGGAGCGGCCGGCCCGAAGTCCCGGGCACTTTCGAGCGCCGAGCTTGGCATTGTTTGTTGTACCTAGTAGACTTTTGATGTGGGTGTTCTTATACTTCTATCCACTGCTAGGCCTCTTACTTGGAATATTTCATCCTTTCTCCTCTCATAAGCAAGATACCACCTCAGCGCCACTTTCCCGCACGACTTCCACCACACCACCATGGCTTCTACTCGTCGCTGGAAGCCATTTGTCATTCCTTCAATTATGAGCCGAATCCATCCAACCTCCAGCTCCTCAAGTATTTAAATTAACCGTCTTAGCTCCTCACCTCAATCGCTTTCCGCTTCTCCCCTATCCTCCGCCTCCCCACCGAACTCCTCATCCAGATATTCGACCTCGTCAACCCATTAGATCAACTCTCCCTCGCCCTCGCCTGCAAGCACCTCCTTCGAGTCATCACAGGCGTCTCTTTAAAGACAGCCAAACTCATCGGACACAGAGCGTTATGTTCCTGCCGTAAGATGGAGGAGCTGCTCAGGCGCCTCAAGCCGTTAAACGCGCGTGGACGGCCAAGGAAAGCCTGGCATATTTGTGTTGATTGCCTGCGGTTTCGGCCGACGAGGAAGAGTTATTGGAAGGGGAAGTGCGGGGATGGGGTGAGTATGGACATTTGGGAATATTGGGTGAGGAATTGGAGTGAGAGGTTTTCACTGCAGTGTCCGGAGTGTCGGAACGGAGAGAATGTGGCGTGCGGAATATCGGTTTGCAAAATTTGGAAATGAGACTTCAGATACTGCAGAAGTACAATCTGTCGTGGAAAATCTGCTCTCTTCAATAAGGGAGATAAGTTGGGCATGATCGGCACGAACATTTTTATGTCCAAATTTGACCGTCTCATTTCTCGTGTGAGGGATCACCCTCTGGCCCTGCACCTCCTCCGTCGTCCGCCGCCTCGTCCGCCCACGACATTAGCAGTATGTGCACAATCCGCACCCCCAGATCCAGATAGTACATCTTGACCAGATCGATATTGCCCAGGCACACCGGTATCGCCTCCCCCCTGGATCCGCTCCAGCCGCCGGTACACCCGACCCTCGTAGCGCCGAAATACTCGCCAAAAGTTATTCTCGTGATTACATCGAAGGAGACTCGGAGACGATTAGCAGAGCATCACAGGCAAACGAACTGACATACAGTACTGGACCCAGTCGTCCATGTTGCAGGCTTTCCTCCCCACCGCTTCGAAGCGAATTCGTCACCCAGCCTTTCCACCATCAAATTAATAATCTGGTCGGTGACTGGTTCAAATTTGACCAGAGAACTCATTGCGAAATTTCCTGCAATGGGTTTCTTTATCCGCTGGTGGAGGCCTTCGTCTTTTATCGGAAACAGCACCGGCAGTACTTTCCCGGACGTTCTCGACTGGAAAGCATTGTAGAAATAACTCTGAATCCGAGATCTCAGCCGAGTTTTGAGCGGTTCGAAATATCACACAACCGACCGACCTTGACGAAGCCACGACTTACACCATATATCAAAGGTATCGCTGCTGGGTCACAAATACTCACCAAATAGGGTCCAATACGGACCACGTCTCCATAACGACGATGGAGACGCACCATCGTGATGTGATGATTTCCATTGCGTACATCAAGATAACGCCAGAGATTCGTGAATATTGCAAGAACGGGCCCCGGAAGTCGATGGAAACCTCGATATATCCCCAGAATTATTAAATATGCTGTCGATACAACAAAGAAAACGGTGATTTCGATGCCAGGGCTGAGTGGTCCGACCTTCGGCATTTTGTGCCAGCTTACCAATCTTCCTTCGACTGTGCTGCCTCCTGCTTGCCTGCTATGCAGGTCCAGAGGATATGCTGGCCCTAATACTAGTCTTCCACGTAAGATCTGTCGTAAAGGCAGAGCCGCAGACGGAGGGGAGAGACCAGTTGGACCTTTGAAGCTAGGTGTTGGGAGAAGTAGCTAAATATATAGTTACCGACTTCAGTCTGAGCTTTTGAGCGGCTGATCATGCCGGAGGGTGAAGAATGGAAACTATGGTTCGATGAGCACAGTAGGTATGTGACAGAAGAGAACAAGCATGATGAGTGGATCAGATGTATTTATCGAAAGGTTAAGGTGCAAGCCCCTCCCCTTTAAACACTGGTCCACAGTTCTCGGCTGATTTATTGCTTAGGCAACTACCTAGGTAGTGGTCGTAACCCTTTCTACATCCCAACTCTAACTTGCCCACCCTCCTTTGCGCCCTGCAGCCCGAAATCTGGCCGTCCCCAATAATACTGTTCTCCAGAGCACCGTGCCCTTCGTCGTTGCAACCAATGGGCCGAATCTACCGCCAGCTTCTTGAGCCAGCATCGTCAGAACTCCAGAATTCACACGACACGCTAAAATCTAGGAACACTCACTCTCTCGCCGCCGCCGGCTTAACCTCCGTCACCACTATACTCATCCTTCTCGAGCTGCAAGCGAATCTCGTCACTGCCCTCGGTCTGCCGGACGTCTGCCGGCGTGAGAAGCTTCCGCCATGGCTGTTCTTTCTGGGCTGGGAGCACAATCGGGTCGATGCTGTCTGCAACATCTTCGTGCTGACGCGGTTCGTTTGTCTGGTCTGGAGCAGACATGTTGTTCGGGTCGGTTTGTCGTATCTTGGCAATGGAGAGTCCGGAATCAGGAGAGAAGATGATGGCAGGGAGCGCTCTATCATATCCAATGTGCTGAAGTCGGTGACCTTCGGTAAGCACTAGTTTTCCTGCATACAGACTTCGAGATTTGGATCTTGTGAATGGTGGTTTGCGTACGCGGTGATTGGCGATTTCTGCATTGGGCCAGATACATATGCGACATCTCCTACGGTCCCACCTTCGTGGCATGCTCGGATTGGATCACAGTATCCGGTGGTAGAGATATTGGCGCAAAAGCCATGGAAGCTCCTGTGTTGCTGATTCTACCGTCGGTTGTGAAGGCACCGTACGGAGTACATCGCAAACACGGCACACATTTTGGCCACATACCGAGTGCAGTATAAGCTAAAGGCTGTGAAGTACCATGCATGTGTAGATGAATATTGGTTATTGGCTGTTGAAAGTACATCCACTCGCCCTCTCCCTGGTGAATACTATTATGTGATCCTACCTTGCATACTTCACTCAAAGTCTAGCCTGTCAGAGAATTGGCCTTATTTAACTACTAGCAAGAGCAAGATCTGATCAGCAGAATTTAATACGTTTTCATCTGAGGGCTCTCGACATAAGCGAGCAAACTACAGAGAACCTAGCGCAGCAACTGACTGGGATGTGTGAATATGGGGACTTAGGTCAGGCCCACCTCTTGCTATCCAGGATGGTTTATTTTAAGTCTCACCAGCTTCAGCCTTAAGTGAGGTGAGAACGAACCTCCGAGTCTTGATGCTCTCTCTAACTGGCGCACTGGCAGGTGTCTTCGGCAGTTCGAAAGATGTATGAGGGCATGCCTCACAGTTTCAAATTAGCGTTGATTGTCGTTTTCATGAACATTCGTCGTAAACTTACTTGTAATATCTGAACCTGAGGTGTAGTTTATGGAATTAAAAGTTACAAAGACGCAGAGCTCATCAGGCTTTTAATCACTAAGCCAGTAGAAGTGATGATATCAGATAAATAGGCCAAAATAGCTTGATAACGTCTGTAGAATTGATTGAGTTAACTGTCTAAATCTAAGCCTCTCATCTCATTCAGCTCTTCCACGACTAATGAGGCCGAACATCCCTTTCTGAAAGAAACACTGTTTTGAATCTTGGAAGAGCTTAAATTGTCAGATAAATTGACTTAAATAGCTAGTATAGATCTAAAATATCTGTAAGAATCGAATTAAGTATAATCAAAGTGATAGAATTGACTGATTAAGAAGTATCTAGAATGCATCTGAGAATGGGCCTTAATATAAAGAAAATTGGGCCAAGATAAATCGGAGATTAACTTAATTAAGCTGATAAACAGTCTGAGGCGCAGGCTAAGACGCAGATTATTTAACACACTCCCGCAGCTTTTATTTTAAGCGAAATTAAAGCTGAAGATGAGCTGAAATAACGCGTGATAGCGTTAAATAAGAAGAATAAGTCTTAAAGAATTAAGAATGCGTAAATATATTATAAAGACGCTTAAGGCGTGTCTATAAATATAGAAAATTTGCGTAAAGAATGAGAATAAGTTCAATAGACTTAAAAATGCGTAGAAATACTTTAATCAGATTAGACTTATTAGCGTGATATGCTTAATATTATCAGTATCATATTATCATTATTATTGTCTCAGTTCTTATATTATTTAATAATAAAGAAGAAAAAAGAAGAAGAAGAAGAAGAAAAAGATAGATCAGATCTTTATAATAAACTACTTACTATTATTATAATTCTTCTTCTTAATATAAATTAGTTTATTTAATATATTAATTAGATTCAGTTATTATATCAATATAACGTATTTTTAAGTAGATAATATTTTAATAAGATTATTAACGAACATTTTAATTATAAGTACTTATTTAATTATTATTTAATCAGCTTAAATCTTTTATCTAAATTAATATTAATATATATTAATATAATATAACTTAATATTAAACTTAAATATCTCTTTTTTAATAATTCAAATAATTTATTAATTATCGCAGTTAATAATAGTTTATTACTCAGTATTAAATTAATAGCTCGAAAAAAACATTCTTATTAAAGCAATTCTTAAAAGATTAAGAATAATAATAGAAATTCAATCTCAGTATTTAATATAATAATTATTTTCTATTTAACAGCTCTCTAATTAATAAGTTCTTAATATAGCTTAAAGAGATATTTATTAAAGCTGTGATAAGAGATTAAATCATTTATAAAGATAATATTATTTAAGTATTTAAATAGCTCGCTAATATTATATTCTAAATATTTAATAATTAGATTTTAAAAGATATAAAAATAGAAAATAACGCAATTTAAAATAGCTAAATAAGCTATAGATGAATTAGTAAGAAACTGTAATAATTTAAAGATAGAAAATGTTATATCAGATTAAGAAATGACTGCGATGAAATTCAGAGATTTCACACACTATTAATAGACTAAAATTTGCTTTGAGATAATTTACGCGTTATTATTTTAAAGAACAATATTAATAAAGAAAATAAAACTTTTTAAAGATCTTAAAATATTAATAAGATTAAATTTAAAGACGATTTTAGTTATATATAAATCTTAATATAATTAGATTTTTCGAGTATCTCAATTTTACTTAATTTAAATATTTAGAAATCATTTCAGCTCTCTCAAAAATCTTATTTTAAATCGGCGCAGAAAACCAATTTTAAAGATTTAAAAATACTCTGAATTCTTCTTATTATAAAGAACAATAATGTTATTAATATAAAAAAAGATGAGAAGATGATTATTAATATATAGATAGTTAATATCTAATATTAAATACTGATCTAACTCTTTAAGAGCTGCGTTAAGAAGAATATATTATAAAAGTAAAGATTGTTTAAGATTATATAGAACGCGTAAAAGTAATTAGATTAAATTTAAGTATTAAAATCTTTTAGATAAATAATAATAGATTTTCTTATTTAGCTTATTATTAATAAAGATATTAATAATATTATATTAATGAATTTTAAGATTAAAAGCAGCTGCGATAATTATTAAAGCTTAAAATGTTTTAATAATAAGAGTAATTGCGTAAATATCTTATTCTATTTATTATAAATCTTCTCGCACGTAAATTTGAGTCTTAAACTTACTAAGATAATCATTTATATTAAATTTATATTTAAATATCTATAATAAGAATAATAAGCTAGCTCTTAGCTTAATATTTTTATTTATTTATTTATATATATCTCTTTTTTTAAGCTCTTAAATTTTCTTTTATATTATCTCTTTAAATTCTCTTGTAAATTAATAACTGATAAGCTATCTTTATACTTTTAACTTAATAAATAGTATATCTCTATATAAATCTTCTCTTCTATTAATTTAATCTCGTGTAAAGATTAGAGTAAAGATAAAATAAAAGAAAATGAGCTTTAAACTCTAAAAGAGAGATACTATATAAACTGTGTAATATATAGATTTTCGAGTGTGTTTCACATCTTTTAAGAGTATATTTTGAGTATTAAATTCGATTATTATATAAGAATTTAAAGAAGCTATAAATATAAGCTCTTTATAGATATTTAATAAATAATTATAAATCTGCTTAAATAGATTAAAGATATTAGAGAATTTAGAGATAGATTTAGATATAAATAACTAATTTAATATTGAATTTAAGTCTGTAAAAAATATTAAAGCTGAATTTAAGAAAGTTAAGAATTTAAAGTCTTTAAGAGAGTGAAATGATTTATCTATTTTATTATTAATAACTATAATTAATAATGAAGAGATTAAGAGCTAAATATTAATAATTTTAATAATCTACTTAACTTTCTCGCGTAAAAAATAATCTAAATCGATATTCTCTGAATTAAAGAATTAAGAATCATCAAATTTAATATTTCTTATTCTAATCACTTTTTTTTAGCTGAATATTTATATTCTATAGATATTTAATAAATTGTAATTAATAAGATATTCAATATAAGCTTTTAATTTAAGCTTCTAAGTATAAGAAATATACTTATTAAGAGAATAAGCTTAATAGTTATAAATATAAAAATATAATAGATTGGATTTTGCGTTAATAAGAGTCTTAATAGATGTTTTCTAGCTTAAATAATATTTAAGCATATAATTATTAAGATATTCAGCTGTTTTAATAATTTCAGATTATAAATTATCTAATAAAGAGCTTATTATATGCATGTATTAAGTCTTCTAAATAATCATTCTTTTAAAGCGTTTAGTAGAGCTATTTTAAGCTTAAATAGTTAATACTAAACATTTTATAATTATATCTTTATTTATAGTTAATTTATTATATTTATAATTTAAAGAGATCTTATTATTAGTTTGAAAATAGCGAATAACTCATTCATATTAAGTTCTTATTATATTAAGAAACTTAGTGATAATATTAACGCTTTAAGACTTTTTTGCGTAAGTATAAATAAAATCTATATTAGTAAAATAATAATAAAAGTAACTGACTTATTTCTCATTATTATAAATTATAGATAGCTGAATTAGATTATATATAACACGAGTAAGAGACTCATTTATAAAATCTTCCTTATTAGATTATCTTAATACTATTTCTATTATCTTGCTTAACACACAGATCTCGCATTTAAATAAAATAAACAAATTTTAAATAATTATGTTTAAAACACTTTATTAAAAATAAGATATAATCTCTTATTATAAGTAATTTATAAGAGTATATCAGCGATTAATTAATATCTTTATATCTGCTTAAGAAGTCTGACTTAAAATAAAAGAAGAGATTATTATTAATTTTAAATAAGAGTTATGCTTAAGTACTTAATAATCGTTAATATATTATATAGAACAAAAGATTTTATCTTGATAATATAAACGCTATTTTTCTATATCTTAATATATCTCTTTTAATATAAATTAATAAAGAGAGATCATATTTATAAAAAAATCGGGTGTAAGAGTAATATTAATTAAAGAGATTATTTTCAGATTTATAAATATTTAAATAAAAATATTAACACTTCTAAACATCTTAATTAAGTATATAGATTTGTCTATTATTAATTAATTATTCTCTATTATTAGTCGCTCGAATTTAAATCTAAATAAATTATTATAAATATAAGAATTAATCTCTGAATTAAGAATCTATATATCTCGCAGCTTATAATTCTTCTAATCTATCGCAAATAATATTAATATTATTAACATAAATAATCTAGATTATATATTCTCTTTTCTTAATTTAGATAATAAATTCAAGCTTTTCTTATCTTTATTTTAAGCTCTTCTTCTTATAATTTCTACTACCTTCTTAATTTCTTTATTTTATTCAATTTTCTTATTTATTATCTCTTATATTTCCGCATTTAAAATCTATTCAGCTAATCTGCGTTACTTAATAATATAGAAATAGATAAAGAAGAAATAAAGCTTTAAGTAAAGATAAGAGTAAGAAGATAAATATGATTTTATAAAGAATTAAGTAATTATAACTAATTTCGCAGATTTTTCTTATAGTATTATAAAAGTTATATAAAAGAATATTTTAAAGATAATCTTATCAATTTAAAAATGATTCTGAAATAACTTAACTAGATTGAATATTAAATAATATATCAATATTTCTATAAATATTTCTCTTTAAAGCTATTTTATATAAATTAATAAAGATAGAGTTAACGCTCTTAATAACTATTATAAAGTTATATAAAGAATTCTTATTTTAAATATTAAACAGATTTATCTTCTTCACGTTTATATACATTTTTTCTTATAATTATAATCACTTCTTAAGTTATTAAGCTCTTAAGACCTTTTTTAACACTTAATATTATTAAAATAGCTTTAATTAACGAGCTTTATTTATTAATACTAGTTTCTTTTTAAGAACTTGAAGAGTTTTGTATATTATTTTGAGATCTATAATAAACGCTAGATTTATATAAGTGATAATTTCAGTAATAAATCTTTGTAAATTATTAAGTGCTACACGTTTCTTCTTATATATAATCATCTCAGCTCTGTATTTATTTCAAAGCAGCTTATATATCTCTCTCTTATTCCGATTTAAACTAATAATAAACTTAATAATTTAATTAATATCTATTAATCTTAAATTTAAGAGTTTAATAAGCGTTAAGAATTCTAAGATTAAATCAGTATTAATATATAACAGTATATTACTATCTCTGATTCTGCTTTAAATTAGAAATAGCTATTCATTTTAATCTCTTAAAGAATTAAGAATAATGATTATTTTAACAGCTGAGGATATAGAAATGGTAGTGGACGTCATTCTATTAACTGTAATTAAGATTAATTAAGCTGAAAAGTGAGCACGAATCGGAAAATAAGTATTATTTTGCAGAAAATAACTTCAGGCTTATAACTATCAGATAAATTAACTTAAATAGCTAATATAAACCTAAAATATCTATAAGAATCGAATTAAGTACAATCAAAGTGATAGAATTGACTGACTAAGAAGTATCTAGAATGCACCTAAGAATGGGCCTTAATATGAAGGAAATTAGGCCAAGATAGGCCGGAGATTGGCTCAATTGGCCGATGGACAGCCTGAGGCGCAGGCTGAGGCGCAGACTGTCTGTCACAAATTTAATAAGTCTTTAAGCGCTCACCGATCTTATATCTTGTTATTAATTACATGCGAGCAGATGCAGCTATAAGCTGATAATACTCTAATTAACTTCAGATTATTATCTGCCCTTCTAAGCTGCTCAGCAGTCTGATGTTATATCTTACTAACGCGGCCGCTCAGAATAGCTTATTAATCACATCATCTAAACGTCTCAGTAATAAGATAAGTTGCTTACTACTTATCATCTTCTTAATCTGTACTACTAATTCCACTAAGAGCTTTTTATTTTGAAACATTTCTATTAAGTAAGCTACTTTCACTCTTATCTGATAAAGTAAGCCTTCTCTCTCACACACATAAGTTGGTTGGCTGATTAGCTGATGTGGTGCAGAAACTGTGCCAGCAAAATTATCATCATTATCAACAATAGTTGCGGTCACCTCTCCACTTATAACTATAGTAGATGGATGCCCGGCCGTCTTTGCCCATCCCGAGCAAGCACTATATGTGCTATCGAGCGGGTTAGCCCGAGATCTTCTTTGAGTGGTAAATGTGAGAGATTAAAATCTTCTAGGAAGGTGTATCGTGCATGATCAAGACTCCGCCGAGCTCTTAAGGGTCTCAGTGACGAGCTACATTTACACGTTCAATTGATTTAGGGTGGAGAGCTGTCATGTCAGCAAAGAGGGACAGATACAGCCGCACAGAATCTGATTTTAGATATGATATAACGCATGATATAATTACGCCCCCGATTACGGTACGTTGCGCCAGACGCAGTCCACAGCTCTGCGCATCAGAAGGCAGTAAGACAAATTCCGGCGCCTCGAATGAGTCAGTACAGTAGTCGGAAACGAAATCGGTGTCCGGTCTGCTGCGCTTTTATCGACTTTCTGTTCCTGCACACGCCAGTAGATAAGAAAGATGCTGTTAACTGGCACAAGGACTCACGTGCAAGGCCCCGGAAGCGCGAACATTGCAATATCATTTTACGATCGATTCACTGCGCCACAGTGGCTGCTTTACACAGTCTTCGCAGGAATCGTTTCCCGCCATGACTTGCCTGCAGAATCAGCTTATCTGAGACCGAATCTCACATGAGCGGGTGGAAGGTCATCTAACGTACAATGCCTTTTACGCAAGACTTTCTTCGAGCTTGAAAATGCCCGACAAGATAGATCCTTATCAAAATCGTAGATTTCAAGGTAAGCCGTTATACAGTAGCCCCAGAGAAGATAGAAATCTGCACAATAATCCAAGTATCCTTCTTAAATCTACCGCTCAATCTTTGATTTCTCGATCGTTAACGCTCTCGTAACATGGTGGACCCTCTAACGCCAAAGACCGCTCTATTGCTTTCTCTTATAGATAGTCGGAAAGGACTGAATCTATCGTGCCCAGTAGTTGATTAGTTACAGCGAATGTAATCACATCTCAGCTTAGATATTATAATTCCACTTCATCTAAATCGTGCTATCATCAAGAGGAGCAAGATACTTGAACAACTTCAGGCTCAGATTGATCTTTGTGATCTTCTCGCATCCCGGGCAGATCTTAACAATCTCCGCAGCGTGATGTTTGAGCAGCGCTTATGTTTCCTCCTTACCGAACTTGCGACTTGGCATTACAATCTCTTGATAATGGAATGGTCTATGCATAAGGAGTAAATGCGCCCTGGGAGCCGCTCAGCGTTGAGAGGAATTCGTTAAAATGTCCACTATTTGCAGGAGTAGCGACAAGTTGCTGTAAATCTGATCGTCGCCAGGACGAACTTAACCGCAAGGTTGGGTACCCCAGCCTCCGCGACGGTGTCATTAGGAAAAGCGGCAAACGCAAAATTTCACCCATCTCAAAGACTACCATCCATGGCTCCTCAGGGTCCCATTCGCGAACGCTGTGGTATAACCTGCCGCAGTTGAACCAGGGATCTTCTGAAAATTCACCCTGAAATCGTCCACTGTTCATCAGAGGCTCAAATTGCACTGGATCGCCCTCATCATCGAGCGGGTAGCAGTTGTAAACCATCCAGAGTGAGTGGTCTTGAGCACTGAGGACGAGGACGAAACCCGTGTCCTCTATCTCAGCTGATTTACTATATCGATCTTTCGCCACTATTGCACCAATGGAGAAGCCATATTTAATGAAAGAGCGTCTTGGATCTTTAAGAGCAGTCTGGTTAGAATCTTGAGCGAACGCTTGGACGTATTTGTGCCATGTCGCATTAGGTAAGGATACAGTTTCGCCAGTGGACGGTTTGACAGGCTCTGATGGGCGTGGCGAACTGATACTGCTGCCAAGTTGCACGTCATAACTTGTCGAGCGGGTGGTGAAGAGCGGGATCCTTGGAGTATTGGAGACGCGGAAGGCAACTTCCTGAAAGTCTTCAAAGGTGGAGTCGATAGCAAAATCAATGCTCTTTATAGCATTCACGAGCTCCGTAGTGCTGGGAGCGTTACGTTGGTCGAACAAGGCTTGAAACCTTTTCTCACGCTGCCCAGACTGCCATGCCTCGAAACGAGCGGCCTGTTCTGCCGAGAGAAGAGATTCCAACATGGGCTTATATGCTGAATCTGCTACTGTCAGTCTGATGTCACTCAAAAGGGAGACACTTACCTCTGTGCAGCCGAGGAAGCTGTTCCGCAATCTCGGGAAATCGTGATTCTTCCGCATCAGTGAATAGCATCTTGTGCTTGGGCGGTCTATGATGTACAAGCCTGAGGCAACGGAGATCCTTATAAGATCCTTTGCTGACTACTGTCGTATGCCCAATATTGGTCAGTGCCGAGCCTGCGCCTGCGGGATCCAGTAGAGTCTGCGCTTCCTACACCAAAATTCGCTGAAGGACCGCAGGCGCAGGCTTGGCACTGACCAACATTGGGCATGCGACAGTAAGACACTTGTTTAAGTTCTGATAGCATACTTCTACTCGCGCCGGAGGGATCAATTCACACTGCAGGCAGAAAATACAAAGCGCGATCTCTTTGCTCAAAGCAAATTGAGCATGCTCGCCAACGACCACTAAACTACCTTGTTGCGGACCATCTGCCTCTGAAACGCCCTATTCACCATGGCGGAACAATTCAATCCACGTCCCACCCCTTTCCTCACAAACTGGCAAAGATGGAGTGTTACTCAATCTCAGTTGGAGCAGGACTGCATCCGGGCATGCCGCTGTCTACAGGCCATCCTCAGAGACGCCGAACGCTTAGATGCCGCCGCTTTCAACCTGAACACGCAGTCCATCCTCTCCCTCTTACATTATTACGAACGTGCTCTATTTGAAGTCTTCGGCCTTCCAAACCCATCAGCCGCTCATCAGCAAGCATTTGTAGACTTCTCTAATGAACTGAATCAGTTCAGGCAGCGTGCGCTCAATGGAAGATTTGATCCAGCTCCTCCACAGATCCCGAGTTCTACGGCGACTGAACTCCTTCTCCGTCTATTGCTAGAGAAGGCACCACGTTCGTGGAACGGGAATCCAACCATTACATCGATCGGTAGGTGTTCCATTAAGGCACAAAGATATGTTAGCGATTGTCTTCCATTCTGATCAACTTAGACGAACTGGTAGTGGCTTGGAACAGGAAGTGTCGCAACACAAGCGGTATCGTGCAGCAGTCTAGCCGTGGTCTTCCAAGAATCCTCATGATCTGCGCAGGCCATAATCACCCATACAGTTTCGTATTTGCCACAACCGCGGCCGTCTGGCTTCACTATCACAGCATCCGGGATTGGTGTCGTGATGCTCGTGCTGCGCGCCTCCACCCAACAGAGCTCGGAAATCACACCACTCGCTACCATGCATTCCACGCCTCAGTCAAATCGCGTTTAAACCAGGGTGAAGATACCGATACAGTACGGCAAAGGGCAATTCTGGACATGCGAATCGCAGATAAGTACAACCACAATGGCGAATTAGCACGATCGATACAAATACAGCCTGTGACAATAGACAATCCCCAGAACGTGAATTTTCTGTACGCTATGCAACAGCGCTCCAGGTGCTACAAATGTCAGGCGTTGTATCGATGGTTTGTCCACAACGAGGTGCCGATATTCGGTGACGGCCAATTTCATGAAATGTCCTGCGCTGAAACCGTATGCAACTTCTTCTGCAGCAGAGTTCGGCCACCTCCAAACTTCGTCGCAATAACAGCTCGTGCTACCAACGCACAGCCTGTTGACCTTGCTCCAACTCAGACCACGACAGCGCCTTACTGGCCGCCAAACCGGAATTTACAGACACCTTGGACTTTGATCCAAAACAACCAGGCCATGAATGCACAAGCTTGGTACGCGGTATAGTTCTCTTTCTATTGATAAAGTGTCTTCATTTCTAAAATACTAGAGGAGTTGAGTTTGATGAAGGGATTTCTGGCTGATTGGGCATGAATTGTGACGTCTCATATCAGGAAGAGTCACTTTTTCGGTTTGAGTTGTTAAAATTCCACAGAATGGGTGGTCAGTCTCGCTAATGTGGGATGACTACGGAAAATCTTCGGCTTATAAGATTAAGGAATATCGCCGATCTTATGCTACGATGCGGCAGTAGCATATCAAAACATTCGGCAATCTAGCAGATTACTTCAAGCCTCTGTATGGTTCGTGAATTACTCAGGATCTCCACCATCTCTTTCAAATCCCACGAAAATGCTGTGGCTTTACAGTAGAAGCGCCTTTCAGTAACGTGACAATTCCAGCTGCTGCCAGCTGCTTATTCGCTGATAATCTTCTTCCATCTCATTCTAAAATGCCAAGTCTCTTTCAAAACGGACATTGGTGCATGCTGCTTTACGATATATCTGGGACGATGAAGCTTACACTCAGCAATGATTCGTGCTTGGGGTGGACTGATGAATACGGAAAGGCGCAGGCCACTGTCATCTTGGCTTCGTGCTGAGAAAGAAATGACACGCAATCGAGGGTAGGCCGGTTCTGAGATCTACTACTTGATACCCCCTGAATCATTGTAGGTTTTGCGCTTGTAGAGATTATAGATCGCACGCTGCTTTATCAGATTCAATCCTGTGGGTTTGATCTACTAAGATATATAGTCAATCAATAGTTAATATACATTCTGTTCACGCAAGTTATATAATAATAAGGCTTCATAACTCCTTTGCTGATATCAAATCTCATGCATTCTATCCCTTGTATCACTGAATTGATTGCATTTTCTTATTGAGAATAGCGTTGCCGCGTTTAGCCTGCGATTAGCGCTATCAAAATGTAGATTTCTTGGCATTAACAAAGCAACTTTCTTTTCAATTAATCTTCTACACCACTGTTTCAGCTTCAAAATAGCTTAAAATTCTCTATAATTGCTCTCAGACCCTCTTAATAACTGAATTCAGCTATAGTGTTAAAGTACCCACAAAAAAGACTTGTTTCTAGACTATATTTAACTAAAATCAACAAAAATCCTTCAAACTCCTTCAAAACCAATAGTTTTCAAATCAGCAGCCTTCTCATTAAGTCAACTCATCATTCAACTGTCTTGGAGTGCCCCGGGGGGGGGCGCTTGAAAAAAGCACCCCCGAGCTGAAATAGCCCCCGAAACCTGCGAAAAGAACGAATTTCCTTCAGTTCAACGCATCAAATGCCCACCAAAAGCCTCCCAGCTCGCCCAATTGTCTGTCTACAAAGACCAAATTTCTCGAGGATGATAGCTATAATTTAGACGCTTCATTTGATCCATCTCCTGTTGAAATCGGACCCTATTTGCAGAAGATATAGCCTCAAATCTCTGTCGAAATCCCTTTTCAAGCCGAATTTCGCTCAAAATCAAATTTTTCTCTGCCTCGAAATCACTCTCAAATACTACGAAAATTCTTTTCAATCTCTAGCTATCAATAGCAGACAGAGGGTGCCAAAAATATCTCAAAAATGGACTGAAAATCAGCCAAATGATTATACAAGTACGTTAGATTTTCAATTTCTACTCTTTTTATTATTATTTTATTATTTATGTATATATATAATTAATATTTTAATAGCTCCTTCCTTTTCTGATGATTCTACAGCCGCTAAAAGGCTAAATAGCTTTTTAATTCCGGCCCATTTTCTTCATATATAACTCCAATTCAGGAGGCATTCTAGATAGGTACTAGACAGTTAATTCTGTTTATTCACTCAATTCAATTCGATTTATTATGAGCATTTCGGCATATTTGAGCGATTTGCTTGACAACTCCCCTAGTCCCCATCAACTACTCTCGCTGCTATCGACTACTCTATAAAGTAGTCGACGTCATTATCTCTGGAAGAAAGTTGCGGAGGATGTAGACGATAAACTATGGAAGTGGGTGTATCGATCTAAAGCCGGAAG
>JAABUK010006676.1_pt1 | contig 17075 bp, 24 predicted proteins | sample 5559141 | NCBI WGS metagenome assembly JAABUK01 (sample SAMN10711869, study PRJNA513367) | rock metagenome | isolation source: Antarctica rocks | place: Antarctica: Victoria Land, Pudding Butte nord | collected 2016-01-03
ACAGCAGTGCGTGTGACCAATACCTTGCAATGTCCTCGTCCTTGGTAATCCCAGAGCGCAGTATGGCTGACCCAATGATGTCCCCAAGGGAATATTTGCTGCGTCTCCATACTTTGCTGTCTCCTGGAAGATCTGTGCTGCCTGATGCTGCATGAGATTCAGCTTTGCTGCTGCCTGACATGTCGCCTGTACTGCTGGTGTTGCTCTGATCTGTCCAGTAGTGCTGTGGAGTGCCCCAAATCCACCACTTGAAGCGTTGCCACCTGCCGGTGCCTTCCATATTGCTGTCTTCAGACAAATGCTTGCTTTCTGCTTTTGTCTTTCCTACCTGTCCAACATCACTGATGTCATTCATCAATGACTGCATTGACTGCTGAGCCTGAGGGTCAGAGGTGGATGCCTCATTGGAAGCATCATTTTGTGAGCTGTCGCCTTGTGATGATTGTGCTGTTACGTGATCAGCTGGGGATGGTGGAATCTGGTCGGCACCAGCAGGCACTGTTGATGCTGATGGTCTGTCTCTGCCAACAGTTGCACTGCTGTTGATCACCTCACTGGATGGCTTTTTGTAGTTGGGGTTGCTAGCTGGCAGGTCGGTGTTTGATGCTGCGGTCCCTGGATGCTGCTCAACATTGGCAGGGACTTGCTCAGTAGCAGGGGGGACAGTGCCAGCTGAAAGGCCCTTCTTGATGGGCTTTGCTTGAGACTGGGCTGGGCCTGCTTTGGGAGTGGCCTCCCTTGCAAAACCCCTTGCCCAATTGACAGCCGGCTGAGGCTGCAAAATCAGGGCTGGGACAGGCAGCACTTCCACTATTGTCTTGCCCAAGGTTTGCATTTCTTTCTGATTGTTGAGCCTGATTGCACTGAGGAGTGCGTGTTTAGGTGCTGATGCCAAACCTGCGCCAGGTGTGAATATTCAGTCAAAAATTTGCTGCGTGAAGTGTCAGGGCATGGCGCGCGCTGAATCGCCTCACCGTTCTGGAACGCAATATGCGTTTGGTAGTACGCGCGGCAGCCGTGCCGGGTCACGCATCGAAGCATGTCGTGATTACTGCACCTGAGCAACTGTCTCTGGAGCAGTATCGGATTCAATCAGGTTACCAAGCTGTTGAAGCATATGAACAAACGTACGCAGACAAGATCTTTGCCGCAGTGGTCGATCGCAAGCCCGATGCAGCTCTCCTTGCTGGAAAGTTGCAAAGTCAACGCATGACACACTCACTGCATGACTGGTTTGACCACATGACAACGATTGAGTGATCAGGTAGGCAATTGCTTTTCCTTGATAGATTGGATCTCAGATACACTTTCCCAAGGATACACTATTTTGCAGAGCTTGGTAAAGTGCCTGGATCATAGGGTATTTCATCGGACACAGTATGCAGTCAAGCAAGGTTGTGTTAGCCAATTGCTTTTGCCTCAAGCATTGTAATCTCTAATGTCTCTCTCAGCACAGCCTGGGCAGTATACATGTACAGTGCATGATCATGAGCACCGGTGGGTTTAGGTACCGGTACCGGTGGCAACCAGCGTATATACAGCCTGTGTATACAAGGCTGAAGGCTGGCCATTACTTGGTGTCCCAGAGATACTGTTCGCACTCAACATGGTCCAAAAGCATGCCCAGATGTGCTATTTCACCATGACAAGGCACACACGGGCAGCAATTGTACAAGGTAAGATGACGCATGGCGAAGAAGAGGACCGGTTTGCTGCCAGGTTGCTCCTAGTGCGCGAAGCCAATGGCGAAGCTAGCGGAAGTGGTCAACGAGCAATGCGAGCCTCTTCAAATCCCCTAACAGGAGGCAAGCGAAGGTGTGCCCGCTCTATAGATACTTCGCGGGTCGTTGCGCCTCCCAAGACACCGAACACAGTAGGCTGTGACACTCAACTCGACTGTTATCATGCTGCTGTTAACGGAGTCCAAAGTACCGGAAGGCCGTGTTCAGAGGACAACGCTTCAGTACCAATTGCAAATGAACATTGCTAGTTCTAGTGACATCTTGTGCACTCTCTCGGCTGATGACTTCGCTCTGTTCATCACTCCTCTGCTGATCAACGTGAAACATATCTCCAGCTGCCTTCAGCGGACGATGATCAGACGTTGGCAGCGCGGGTTTCAGGACAGCAATTTTGAAGAGGAGTGTGCGCCTGTGGCCATCCTGAGCGGGGTCCACGCCTTGGCCAGGTGGAATCTGCTGCAACAAGAAAAGACAAGACTGAAATTTATCAAGGAGTACAGAACAGCTTATGATCTGGTATGTCAAGCAGCAGAGACTTTAGATGCGTTGTTTCAGATGCACAGTAGCACATGGGATGAACAAACACCTCAAGAAAGACAGATGTCAGTCGCAGCTTTTCAACAAGGTCTGAATGACTACTGCAATGTGGTCTCAGATGCTGTGCTGGGTCACCTGCCAGGCCAAACCTTTCTGAAGTTGTACACACAAGAAGACACTTTGAAGATTGAGTGTTCAGGCATAAAGGGCAGGGCAAGCACAATGGCAATAGCACACCCTCAAAAGCCCTTATCATTAGTAGGATGCTGTATCTTGCATAGCAGGGCTCATGTGCTGACATGAACAGGCAGTAGCAGCTATCTTTTAGTGCCTATTTAGTTGCCCAATATTTGCCACAATTTTCAGGCAAACCTAGGTTTGGACAGCTTTTGGAGCAGGCTTTGGCTGCAGCAATGTGTTGATGAGCATAAATTCTTGCTGTAGACAGACATGACAATGGACAGCATGATGACACATGATGGTCTGGCATCTACTCAAGACGACAACATATATGTTGTGTCAATCACATGATTGTATGAATGGCTTTCATGGAGAAATCTTGAAGACCAAAGCCACCATTGTAACCCCATGTAGTCGGTCAGATCACCAATAATTATCCACGCACATTCAGTTTGTTTTTGACTCATTCTGCTTGATTACAGTAGAATAGAAGTGTGATCCTCCTCATTGTTAGCTTTCTTATGCATGCTGCAGTACGTGCAACTGCCGTTGAACCTGCGCCTGCATTATGCTATGATAGCTTGCTTCTGCCAACAGCCGTCCTTGTGATGCACATTGCTGACTATTGCTCTTTGCACACGTGGACCTACAGCTTCCACCGAGTAGCGGAGTCTTCCAGACGTCAAGCCAAATGCACCATTATTCCCTGCAGGCTGGCACGTGTACTAGTATGCTGTCAACAACCATGTACATTTAGATGAACCATGGCAGGCTATCACAACGCCTATCAACGCCAAAGCAGAGAGTACATGCTGCGCAGAGTACATGCACGCAGGTCACCACCAATATCACTACCATGCAGTCAATCTTGAGTCACCAAATAGGCTTCTACGATTTACAACACTGGCGATTGCAGCTACACCTCAAGCCAAAACCACATTTGCTTGATGTTAAGCTTGACACTCCACCTCTCAGGAAAGCTACGGTTTGCAAGCTGTTTATTTGAATAAAAAAACATACAAAACCTGCTAAAAGGTCTGTCCAGAAGCTCAGAGATTTTCTGCTTCTGAGGCTTGCTATGCAGTCCTTCAAGGTGCATTGCCTATGCATTCATGTTAATGGTTCGTTGATTCATACATTCAAAACGACATTTGCATTTCATTTGGCAACCAAAAGAATAGAGGAAAACGGCTGTACACTATACACAGGGTCTACACCCTTGTTGCCCCCGGGGGTGATATCCTTAGGAGCCTGCAAGTTGGTGTCCACCACCCTTCTCCATGTCTTGCCCTCTGGTGCCCTTGGCAGATGGGCATCAATGGCAAAGGTGTGAGCATTGAAGGCCACATACAGGTCACCCCCCCCTTGGCCTAGATCATGCAACGTGAAAGCCAGATATCGGCTGTCACTGTTGTCCCAGTCGTCCTCATGCCATGTGATGTCATCTGGACGAAGAAAATCTGAGCGCCCCAGCAGGGGGTGTGCCTTCCTGAACTTGATCAGCTCGCTGCAGCAGGCGCAGAAAACTCGATCTGAGAGACATCTTTCAATGTGCCAGACATGCTTCAGACATTTTGATAAGCAATGATGCAGCCTTGTCTGAGCTGTGCACTCCCTGCTACATTATCACTGCACCAGCTTGATTTTCACTTGCGTTCATGTGCATGCAACGTGCCTGCTCCAGCTCACAATACAGCACATGCTGTTTGCGTCATCAGAGTCACCTATAGAATCTGAAGTAGGTATCTCTGACACTCTCCAGCTGATCCCACTCAAATCTCGTCATCTTTGTGTCATGACCATACCAGTTGTTGTTGCCATTACGTGTCTGAGCATACTCATCCCCTGCAGCAGCCACACACTCATCTCAGCATGCACAGCATAGCATGCGCATCTGAAGCCAATGTTTTGACCACACGCCTGTTGCAGCACATTGCAACGACCTACAGCAATGATACCGAGGGAAGAATGTTTACTGTACATGGACTCTGCAGGCATTGACTGATTGACTGACACACCATGCTGCAGCTTGACGCACAGTGCAACTGTGTCTGCAGTCACGCTGTCTGAAGAGCGGCGTTCACAACAATTGATGCCCCCTCACGGAGAAGGGCCTTAGCCTCAGCAGGAGCGTAGTTTCATACCGGCAACCATCTGGGTATGCCATATACAATAGGCCAGTCACAAATAAATCAAGAGCAGGCTTACCCATGAGCACCATAGGTGTTCCTTGGGAGACCATGAGAGCCAGCATCATGTTGCGCATCTGGCGCTGCCTCAAGGCATTCACACCGGCATCACTGGTCTCCCCCTCATGCCCACAATTCCAGCTGAAGTTGTCATTGGACCCATCACGGTTCTGCTCGCCGTTTGCATCGTTATGCTTGTCATTGTAGGCAACCAGGTCATACAGGGTGAAGCCGTCATGCGCAATGATGAAGTTGATGCCCTGGTAGGGCTTCCTGCAAGACCAACACATGTGGCCGATGATGCTGCTACCGCACAAGATTGAATTGGACTCTGTTGGAGAGCCTGTGCTGTGAAGGTCTACCAGCCAAATGAATGTTGTGCATAGATTAGCCATGATAAGCCAGGAACTGCTGCAATCAAGCTGAAAAAGCATGTCTGCAGCAGTTGGGTGTGTATGTGAACTTGCAAGCACCAGTAATGCATGCCTGGTGACATCAAGCCTGTGCTTCCAGTATGACCAAGATTGCTGTTGGGACACCTGTTGTTGACGTGGTACAGGTCTGCAGAGCCAGAGATCCTGGTTGCAAACGCGCTCTTCACTCCAGCATCTCCTTTGATGAAGCGGCGTACGTCGTCCCGATACTTGCCATTCCACTCGCCCCAAACATCCCAGTTTGGGAAGCCGCCAACCTGGTACAGACCCCCACAGTCCCAAGGCTCTGCTATCAGCTTCATCTACAAGACAGAATATGGTTTCTATTCACAGCTATGTGACTCTTGCATCCAACCATTGGCTGACACGCTGAGGAGCGCTTGTTAGTAGGTGTGAGAACTTGCTGCTGCCTGGGAGCAGCAATTCTGCCTTCTGCAGGCCTTAACGCAGCCTGGGCATGTTGTTGCACAGGGTCACCACTCATTTGCCATAATACTCATAATACGCCTGGTGTCATTAGCACTACAAGGTCTCCAGATGCTCAGGCAAGTGTGGGGCGATCTTGCAAAGATGGTGTATTCATGCATGGACGTCAGTAGGCCCGACCTTGGATAGCACAGGATCTTTGGCAATGTCCCGGATGATGGGCGGGACTTCCAAGGGGGTGCCATTGCTGTCTCTACACAGGCAGCTGGCCAGATCAAATCTGAAGCCATCTACATGGTACTCCTCCACCCACCTGACAATCAGTAGTCACACATCACTCAGCTGTGCAGCCACTTCACTGTGTGTAGGGCAGGCTTGGTTGCGTCCAATCGCAAACACTGCAAGGAGTTGCAGACAGACCATGACCAGACAGACCTTGCTATGCATCAGCTGCACCATATCAGCTGAGAAGCAGTGAAGCCAAGCATGCACCATCAGCAAACATGCATGACTGCATCTGGAATCGTGCTTAGAGCACAGCTCTTCATATTATGAAGGCTCACAGCTTGCCTGTCTTTGCACAATAACTTTCTGTGATCAGTCAACATCCAGTGATGAATTACTCAGCAGTGCATGAAGAAGAGCCATGTCATCACACAGTGGCTGCAGGACACTTGGATTCTGCTTGGCAGACTGCCGACATTCACCTTCTACATGAGTCCATGATCATCTGCTTGACAGCAGGGTGGTTAGCATTGGTGGTGTTGCCACAGCCGCTGTAGTTCAGTAGGTGAGACTTGTTTTGTGCATCCAGCATGTAGTACACCTCATTGTCAATGCCCCTGAAGGAAAGTACATATGGGTCGTCATCTCCACCTGCACATCACCATCTGTCTGTCACAACACTGCATCTTCGCAAACAATTGGATGTCCCAAGAGATGCAACTGGGTTTTGCAAAAGTAGTGAGCTAACGTTGTGCAAAAGCTTCTTCCGCTGACAGGGCCAGGGCTGCTTTGCGGTCCTGCCCTGGAGGTTGCTGAAAAATGTTGTCACCTAGTTACAGCTTGGTAACATACAGCCAAGCAGCCTTGTAGACACTGCTTGAAAAACTCAGAAAGCAGCGTGGCAGAGGCATGTGAGGACCAAATTGAGTCATCAGTGGGATCAGTACAGGCCTGCCACGCATGACTAGCATGCTAAGTTCATGGCAGCATCAACCACAGCAAAGTAGGCTTAAGCTGAACGTGTCATTTTCAAGGGCATTGACTTGAGGACTATTCTCTTATACTCTACTTCGTATGCACGCTAGCTTGACGCCCGTGTTGGGCCTGTTCCAACTATGTAACAGAGTAAAATAACGCAGAGTCTCAGCATCAATACCTTCAGCTGTATGGTTGTAAACCACATCTAGGATGACTTCTATCCCAGCCTTATGCAGCTGCTGCACCATCTCCTTGAACTCCTTGGCTGCCGCTGCAGGGCCAGCACCATCTGCAGCATATCTGCTCATGGGAGCAAAGAAGTTGATGTGGGAGTATCCCCAGATGTTGACCATGTGGTCCCTGGGATTGGGGATGCGCTGGAACTCCAGCTCGTCATATTCAAAAACCGGCAGCAGCTCCACAGCGTTGATGCCAAGCTCCACAAGGTGAGGGATCTGCAGAATGAATTTGCCCAGGCTGACAACTTCATGCATATTTTGCCAGACTGCCACAGAACGTATAGTTTTTCAACAGGCATGTACAGGTCATGTGACAATACATGTGTGAGCAAGTAGCATGCTGCTATACGGCACCACCTTGATGCAGCACCACATGCACCGCAGGGTTGTTGAGAGACAGGAAGGTGTCTCTGCAATCACTCATGCGTTTATTTTGTCATGCGCAGGGTCAGAACGGACACCTTCTCAGTGATGCCTTGGAAGGTGCCCTGCTTGCCAGCACCAACGCCACTGGAGGCATCAGCTGTGAAGGAGCGCACTGGCATCTCATACACAATCAGGTCCTGCCATGCCAGGTTGGGCCTCTGGTAGTCGGATCCCCACTCAAAGGAAGGCGACTCAAAGTCAAAGGTGCCCCAGAAGAGGCTTCCTTGCTGCACAGCAGACCATCACCTCTGAGAGACTCAATGTGTTTGCTGGTTTACCGACCTGGGTCAGCATGTGCAACAGATGCTGAGCTGGTGAGATTAGCAATTAGCGTGCTGTCACTGCTTTGATGTATGATAATTGTATGTGCAGCTGAGATGAGTCAAATAGCACATACCTTCTCTTCAAACTCCTCAATCTCATCACGGACCCCAAAGCATCTGCGCCCAGAGATCAGAGGGGCATAAGGGTCCAAAAGCATATCCTCGTTGTACCATCTGCAGATATACTCAGCTTCATGTGCAGATCCACAGACATAGTGAGTGCAGGCATGAAAGTGCTGTGATGTCTTGTTACAGACACTTGCCCCGGTATGTGCCATAGCCACAGCTAGATTGTAGCATTGGCTTCTGTCCTTCTGTAATGCGATATACACAATGATGAGGTGCAACAGGATTGCTGCATCATCAAGCTACCAGTGATGCTTCCAGACCTGTTGCCTGTCTCCCATCCGCCTTGTCCCTGCACCTTGTATGCGTACAGGACCCCTGCCGGTGGAAGAGTGTCCACAAGCACATGCCATACATGCCCACTCTTGTGCTGTGTGGGGTCTAGCATGATCTCATGAACACTGTGGTCTTCTTCTGTGTATATTTCCAAAGCGACCGCACTGGCATGCTCAGAATAGAGGGCAAAATTGATGCCCTTCTGTGATGGCCCAAGTGAAGGGCCTAGGGGCTCAGGTGTACCTGCAGGGCTACCCAGGTCAAGTTGCATGGCATGGGTGTAACAGAGCATAAGCATTGTGCAGTCAGCAAGATAGGAAGACCTGGTTGCCAGGTCAGCTCTGTTCCAGCCTGCTTTTCCTTTTTGGCTGCTGGTTTTGGTTTAACAGCTTCCTTTTGTGCTGCTCTTGTCTGCAGATTCTTTCCCCGGCTTGCATGCACTGCCTGCACACCAGGTGACTCTGGCATCAGCAATCCAGGACTGGATGCAGCACTGAGTTTGCTGATGTTGGGTGACTCACATTCGGTGATTTTGAGGCCAAAACACTTCGCGCGTCTAGTATGTTGCATCTACTAGCCGAGATCTGGGCTCGTTGCTGAAGCAGCTTGCAAACTCGGGGAACTGGCGATTGAGCCTTGATTGAAAATGACATGTTGCCCCCTTGGGCGATCAGCGACGGTAGAGTCACAACATCAAGATGGCAGAAAAAGGGTAGTTTGTTTTGCGACCACTGATTTGCTTTTGCGAAGCAGGCTGTAGTGCAAGCCGGATTTTATGACAGATCAAACCGTATAGATCAGTGAGCAACCGTAGCGCAAACCAAGCTGTCTCAATCAAGCAAGCAGCAGCTGAGCTAATGTTACAAGTAATTGGCCGAGATATTCTTCAGGTGCGACAGTGAGCGCTGACCACTTGGACTAAGACACTAATTTTGTATACGACTTCGCGACGCCCTTGTTGGCGTTATGTCTCCGACCCATAACGCGTTGCTGCGCGGTACATCGCGTTGCTACACCCTATTTGAGTTGGATTGTACAAAACAGTACCATGGCCTACCATCGCGCAGTGTGCTGCCAGCTTACTTCTTTACGAAATTGGCATCTTCGGCCAACAAGCAGTTTAAACGAGGCTTGTGCTCTGCAAGGAGTGCGGCGTCTGCGGCACCACACTCACAAGCAGCAGAGAAGACAAATGCGCCAGCACTTGGCAATGACTTCTGTTGCCTCCGCTGATCCAGGTAATCTTTGCAGACAAGCAGTGTTTCCGGTGCGAGATTGTGTGAGAGTGCTTGACGCCACTGCTGCAGCTCCTAAACTTGAAGCATCAGACCATGTGTTGAGCACCTGGCGGTCAGCTCAGGTGATCATGGCTTGGCATTCCAAGTCAATCTAAACCAGCCAATTTCATCAGCCCAACCTGACTATGTCTGCTTGCATTGCAGGCAGTCTGTTTTGATGTGGACAGCACACTGTAAGGGAACGTGCACCTGTTGCGTGATCTTTCTGCTTTCTGTGGAACGTGGTGAAGATGTCTCACAGGTGTGAAGATGAGTCAATAGATGAGCTGGCCAATTTTCTTGGTGTGGGACAGCAAGTAGCTGACATGACTGCCAAGTGAGTGCTCATACTTTAGACAAAATGCAACAGGGGTACTGTACACAAAATGCAACAGGACCGCCTCAGAGTCACAGCAGTTCTGTGTGCTGTCTGCCTTTCCAAAAGCTCTCTTGTCTTTGAAAATTAACTAGCTTGCATATTGAGTCTGTCTGTTCCCAACAACCCTGCAGTGCCATGGGAGGGTCAGTCAAATTTGAAGATGCTCTTGAAATGCGCTTAGCCGTCATGAAAACGTCACATCAAAACATCCAGGACTTTTTGGCAGCGCACCCTCCTCGTATCAGCAAAGGTGGGTCCTACTAAGCTGAGCGGTCAAGTTCACAGCCTAACCGGGTGGAGTTATAAATTTGACAGCCTCATTGCCATGGTGCAGCCACTGCTGCTTGCAGTAACCAAGACATGCACACATCATTACGTACATCACAAATGTTTGCAACACATAACACACATATCCGCTGACTGGCAAAATTGCTGCAGGCATTGCTGAGCTAGTACAGACCCTGCAAAGACGGCATACTGCAGTATATCTTGTGTCTGGAGGGTTTAGGCCAATCATCAACCCAATAGCCGAGATACTCCAGATACCCCAGGAGAATGTCTATGCCAACACTATACTGCATGATGTAAGTTGCAAACAGCTGTACATGCATTTCACACTCTTGCGTAGTGCACCCTGCACATATCTTGGAGACTTCACCAAATTTATGTGGATCGTAGGAGAATGGTGACTACGTCGGGTTTGATACATCAGAATTCACGTCACGCAGTGGAGGAAAACCAGCAGCCATCAGAGCTATCAAGGTTTGCTGGATCTGCTCCTACTTCCATGTGACTTCGTTGCTCATTAGACCATCTTCCTGATGTTGGTTGACATGTTGAATTGCTTGACATCTTGATGACTGTAGGCTCAGCATAACTACTCACCTCTAGTCATGATTGGTGATGGAGCTACTGACCTGGAAGCAAGACAAGAAGGTGGTGCAGATCTATTTATTGGGTAAGGCTGATGAAGTCTTGGCTGACAGCACAGTGGTCCAACAGCATGTGGGCTCGAGCCAACTTGCCCTCTGATCATGCGTGTGAACTTGCAGGTATGGTGGTGTTGTGCAGAGACCGAGCGTGGCAGCAGGTGCTGACTGGTACATCTATAAGATACAGCAGTTGCTTGATGCTTTGGGAAACTGACACACAAGTGGCTTTTGATCTGCCATGACAGTGATGTGACAGGCATGTTGCTTCACACCAGTTGCCCATGCATGCAATGCATGAAGCTTAAGGATGAGCTGAGAAACCACGTGCTGTGCACATGTCAGTCACATGGCTGCCTGTAACTTTTCTCAAGTTGCTGGGCACAATCGTCATCGCGCCGGCCCGCACGTCAGCTATACTTGTGCTGGCTTGCTGCAAGAGCGCTGCAAATCAGACAGCTTGTTGTATAGTGACATCTGCGGACTGCTGAGCCTGCGACCAGCGAGAGCATGCATGCAGGGCATGCAACTTTCATACCTGCACAAGGTCCCCCGTCTTTCTAAACAGCTGCCTAAGTTGACCGCTCGGGCTCATCTAGGTCGTGTCATGGCGTCAGCTCTTAGAAACGAGACCCCTGAACAGCGTGCTGCCCGAAAAGAGCAGATCAAAGCGCAGAAAGCAGATAAACGAGCCAGGCGAGAAGGGCATGTCCCTGACGAATACGGACAAAAGCAGTGTAGCCTCTGCAATCAGCTCAAGGACTTGCTCATCAGGAGAGGGAGCGTCGTGTAGCTACTCCAAACCTGTAACTGCAGCAATAAGTGGTTTTCTGTTGAAAAGGTGTCAGATAGACAAAACAGAACAGTGGCATATGGTGTGTGGCAAGTGCTGGAAGAAAGTCAGCGGTGGAGTCGTTGATGGTGATCATGATCATCCTGACTACAGGTGTGGTTTGCAACACGACGTACTCTTGTGCAGCAATGCAAAGCTCTCTGAGCTGAATGCTGGATTCACATGTGCACCATTGCATTGTTATTCGTGGCTGGCATGTGTCAGGTACGGCGGACTCTGGAAGAACTTGCACAAAGCAGACAAGCTGCCTGACAGCTTGCACGAAGGGGACATTGCGGCTGATAGCTTAAACAATCTGGAAACAAAGGAAAGCAATAAAGATGTGCCGGCAAATTTGACAGGCTAACGTTCAGGAATGAGCAAACAATGTGCAAGGCACTGAAGGCTGCAGAAAGGGGCAACACAGGCTCACTGACATCACAATCAGCAGCTAAATCAAACGTGAGTTTTTAGCTTTTATGTTGTACGACTGGCAATCATTCAATCAGTGCTGGCTCTGACGGATTCCTCTGGAGCAATTTGACTGATTTTGGCACAGCTGAAATGGCAGACCCTGAACCCATAGCCAGAGGTACAACTCATGGATGCGCAGCCCACCAGTACTTTGTCATGCCAGGGTGGTGTTGAATTTGATCAGCACAGGCAAGGCAAATTCATCATTGACTCATTGGCATTGATGGTCCAATACATGGTTGTTGACTAGCTCTGTCAGGCTTGCTGCCCCTGAAAGACTCTCGTGCATTGGACCCTTTTTGTCAAGTGCGCCTAGTTGCGTCAACCACAATTTTGTGTGCATGGTGACATTCCTTGACTTTCAGGAAGGAAACGGCTCCACCTGTCTTGATATTTCACCACAGGCATGACAAACTGAGTGCCATCTGCTAAGACTAGTCCGACATGCAGACAATTACTTGTCTGCAAGTCAACAGCAGCAGGAGACTCTAACAGCAATGGTGGCTTGCCTGGTGGCAGCACTGCAAATGCATTGGATGATGCAACTATGGGATTTGAAAGGTGGCCAGGGAAACACATATTCCCACCAAATATTGTTGTATTGTGTCTTAGGCTGTTGCTATGGACCGTGACATTGCATGTCAAGCTGAACACCTCATCATGCTGAATCCTGATCAGCAGCCCGGACAAGTGTGCATATGAAGCCTGCTGCATGTGCCAAGCATGCGAGACTTGTCTGAATGTTTACACAGGTTTGCGAATGCAATTGATTTGCTGCTATGATGATCTACATCTGAACTTTTGACTGTGGCTAAAGTGAAGCACAAACAACTACTGTAAATTAACAGACGTTGCACTAATTGGTGAACAGACAGATAGTTCCATCAGCACCAGCTGTAAAGATCCAGGGCTGAGTAGGGTGGAAAGCACAGTCATAGACACCTTCAAATTGGTTCATTTCATGACCGCGCAAAATCTTGACTGGCACAATCAGAGGGTTTGTCATCAGATCCTGTAACAGCACATGGACATGCTTTGTGAAGTGGCCAAAATTATGTTTTGCAAGGCCGAGCATGCAGCATTGACAGGGCAGACTGACTGGTCGTCATTGGACCTTGGAGGTCAGATAGTGCCCACCATGTGTTTCATGTCTGGCATTGCAAAAAAGGGTTGATGTCATAAACCTTCAGTCATGGCATGCAGCTTCAGGCTAGCACAGGCTAACAGTATTTGCAATCAATGCAAGACAGGCATCAAAACACCGAGCAAACCAGATGCAGTTGCTAAGAGCAACAAGCCCACCTGGTAGACCATGCCATGGAAGATGTGGACACTGGCATCATCTGAGGCAGAGGCAAACAAGGGGTACTTCTTGTGAAAGGCCACCGATCGCAAAGCATGCGAATGATACCGCAATGCCCTATAGGGCTTGGTGGACAGGTCCAAGTCATACCAGGCTAGTCGTTTATCCTGCAGCAAAGAGCACATCTGAGCACCAGCAGCAACACTCCAAGGAAGCCAACAGCAATTTCACAATCAGAATGAGACTGTATGCATACAGCGTTGCACACACCAAGCGCGTTTGCAAGGCTTTGCACGTCCACACAGTAGATCTTTGACACATTCCACATCATAGGCTATAGCACTTGAACTCGCAATCCGTTGCCCAAGCAAGGCAGAGCCTGACATCATGTAGCTGTGACACAAACTGTTTGGTGGTTCACCTCACTGCCAACAATGACATGGTCGCCGCCAGGATGAATAGCCATGCTTGTGATGCTTCCAGACCCTCCAATCAGCTTCTTTGCCAAAGCCTGCTGGGCCAAGTTGTACACTCTGACATGGTTCTGAGTGGCCACAAAGAGGAAGGGCTTGAGAGGGTGGAACAGCACCCGCACCACTCGACCTCTGTTCTTCCTGAAGGGGTTCTGTGTGGTGTGCTTTGACAGCTGGTGCACCAATACTGCTTGGGTGTTGCCTGCACAGTCACTCTCATCAGCACATACTCACACACGTGTACGGGCTGATGCACACGGCATATGACAGATCCAAAGGCAGGCTGCAACAGCAACAAGGGCTGCTGAATGAGAGCTGTCATGCAATGTGCAGCTGCAACAGCTGCAAACGTGAAGGCAACACTGAGGCACGATTAACACTTCCGTTTATAGCAAGCACTTTGTGAAACACTCAGGGTGAAGCAGTGAGGGTGAAGCAGTGAGGTGTTCACCTGTGGGTGCGACTGAAGCAAAGTAGTCACCCTTGGCATGCCAGGTGAGGTAGGATACAGACGCTCTGTGAGAGATGCTGATGCCCTCTGACTCATACGCCTGCCAGGTTGCTACTGGGGTACCCGGGGCTGCACTGGCTACCTGGGCCTGTCTGAGTGTCTGTGCTGTTGCAGCCTGAGCCTCATCAGTGCCTGTCCCTGCAAAACAGCATACACAGTTGATGCCAGTTTGCTCTTGAGTTTGGTGCAAGTGACAACTGACTGTGGCTCTGGACAATAGGCTGGCAGGCTGGAAGGCCAGAGCAGCAAGCAGTGTTTTGTTCCTTATGACAGATGGTGATGTACAATGTGCTTGACACTGTGTTGTGTGAATGCCAGATATGACTCATCAGCAATTAGGGGCTTCTGAAATGCCTCAAGATGAACTGTTTAAGTCCACAAAAGTCAATCTGCACTGGCAACGCTGTTACAAGTCTTGGAAGCAATAACACAACACAGGACTGCATCCTGGTGGGGGGGGGGGGGTCTTCACTCACCTGTGGGGAGAAGGATGACGCGTGTGTCCACAGCTGCAGCCAGCAGGGACAGACCAGAATTAGGGCACCAAGCCACGCACTGTATGACACCGCCCAATGTCCAGGTGCGTGTACACCTCCCTGTTCGAACCTCCCACAGGCGCACAGTGCCATCATCGGAAGCAGAAGCAAGCCATTGGCCAGAGGAGTCTGGTGATATGCTGCGCACCTACACACCAGAAAACGTGTTTACTACATAGTGTGTCTCTTTGACTGCAATCAGTGAGTTTGCTGTGCATGCAAGACAGAGACCAGGTGCTGAGGACAGGGGTTGTGTAACTCTGCCTAGATGCAGCCTGTATAGATGCTAGATGCAAACACTGATCTGTGCAAATGTTTGTCTGTCACGAACACATGGCTGAAACACTACGATGCAGTCTGTAATGTACCCACCCTTGCTGTATGGCCAATGTAGCGCAGCAACAGTGTAGTGGGGAAGGGCTGCAGGTCCTGGGGCTTGGGCAGCTTGGGGACCAGGCTCTGGGGATCCACATTGATCCTCTTCTTTTTCGAACGGGGGCACAGGTAGAGGTCCAGACAGCGCTCAAAGCGCTCCTTGATGAAGGATGAGTACATTGGCACCTGCCTGAGGCTGTCGAAGGCCTGGGGAGTGAAATCTGGCTTGTCTTCGTCATCCAGAAGCTCCTGTGCATTCCTTTCTTCCTGCATGAGGACCAATGATTGGTCAGCTGCAAAATCATTGTCAATGGCATGCAACCATATGGCTGCTGTGCTTGAGTGTATAGTATTGGGACTGTGAGGGTATTGTGTGAGTAAGGTGATCCCATATGCAAAGGACACAATTGCATGTGATACAGGGGTAGGTGAGAGAGAGAAGCAAAGGGGAGTAGCCGGCTTGGAACACACGCGTTGGGAGTTTTGGCCAGTACAATGGCCAGTATGCATCAGTGTGAAACAGGCAGCAACCCAATGTTGACAACAAGTCTAGAGTGGATACTGACCTCAGAAGGCAGATACTCCCTAGGTGGGTTGTAAGACTCCTCATGTCCTGGAAGCTTGGTCTTGGGTGCCGGCACATAGGACAACCCAGTAGCAGTCCTGTCTGTGGCCATACCATCATCTGCCCACAGAAGGTAAGCCTCTGGCTCCTTGACTGGCAAGTTCCTTTCGCTGGACCTCTTGATCCATCCTTTGCGCAATGCACGCACCAGCTTGACCACCCTACATCCAAGCTGCTGTCAATCCATGAATACTTGGCAGCGCTACATTTGACCAATGCTTGTGTAGTACTGAGAATGTCTACGCGACTGAAGATGCTCAGCCCAGGATATGCCAGTGAGATGATGCACAGCTGGACACCATGCAAGGAAACATCTGACATCCATTGCAATGCCCACATGCAGGCGTAGTCAACTGTTCATTGACAGGCCAGCACAACATACGCTCAAACTCACAACAAAGGGAAAGCATCAGTGTAGTCTGAATGCGACATGTCAGAGCCTGTACAGCAAATGGCAACACTGGCACTGGTCAATGGGTGGAAGAAAGGCTTACTTCTTCTCCTCCCACTTGGAAGGAATGAAGCGTCTCTTGGGCTCTGGCGCAGCAGAGAGTGGCATGATCTCCTTGTCATCGCTGAACCAGTTGACCTCTGGCTCGTATGGGTTGATCTGCCAGGCAACCACAGCAGGGTCAGAAGGTGCAAAGCTCGGCAGACCTTATGCTCTTGACAGGCAACAGCATGCATGGAAGTGTTCAAATTGCAAGTGAAGTGCAGTGCAAAACTTCCGATAAGTGCAAGCAAGCTTGAGCTTTGCTTTGCTTGATTTGCTTTGCTTGACTTCAGACTAACGAGATTCCACAAACTTTGTCTCATCACAGAAACCTCTGATGGTACGGACAGATGTGAGTCATCATCAGTCAAGCTAAAAGCATGCTCTGCAGACAATGAAATGCACAGGGATGTCACTACATAGCATGCACATCAAGATGATGTTGCTGACAAGTTGACAAAAGCGCAGAAATCCACAGAAGGATCAAGGATGAACATGCGAATATAGTGATGTATTTTGGGTCAGACACAGCATGCATTGTCATCATACCTCAACGTCAGGGAACTGCCCTTGCCTTATCCTCTGAATGAGCCTCAGCTCATCCTTGGACAGCACAATTTCTTCATCATTGTACTCATCATATATGGTGCGCAAGCCCTGCTTGGTGTCTGTCTGTGCTAGCAGCGTGTCAAGCTTGTCTTTTCTATCTCGCTTGATCAACTTTTTGGCGTCGCGGTCGTACCCTATATGCTGCTCGTCCTTGTACC
>JAABUK010006677.1_pt1 | contig 17073 bp, 12 predicted proteins | sample 5559141 | NCBI WGS metagenome assembly JAABUK01 (sample SAMN10711869, study PRJNA513367) | rock metagenome | isolation source: Antarctica rocks | place: Antarctica: Victoria Land, Pudding Butte nord | collected 2016-01-03
ATCATCAAGCTTTGAAGATCTTCATGAAAAATAAACAGTTGAGTCGATGACAAGTCAACTATCTGAACATTCTGTTGAAGTTCAACTTTCAGATCATCTTTAGATCAGGCAAAATGAATACTAAAGTCGATGCTTTAACTTGAATGTCTCTAGCGAACGTCTCTGAATCAGCTCAACGACTTGAAGATTGTTTTCAGACTATTCTGATTCTTGATAAAGTTGATGTTCTACTCATTGAATCAAAAGCAAATCTCTATCAGCAAGTATGTATGATCAATCAAATAAATGAGCTTTGCGATGAATATAAACAAGCTATGAACAAGAACAAGCTCAAATTTCATATCACTAAATTGAAGAACTGCAAAATCATTGACAGCGTTCTTTTTAGAAAAGACTTACTGTGAATCTTTGAGAACATGCACACGAAATTACTACAAGAAGTGCATGATCAATCTTTAATCTCTCATCTTGACAATAAATGAATCATCGATCTAGTTCAGCATTTCTACTATTGATCAGATCATTGAGTTACTATTCAATGATACATTTGAAACTGTCATGCTTGTCAGCGAAGCAAAGTCTCTAGAAATAGCATCAATGAACTTCATCATTCTCTTTTGATTTCACAGAAACGCTGAAAAGATATAGCTATGAACTTCATCATTGAATTACCTCTGTCAGAAGACTATAACATCATTTGCACAATCATATGTCATCTCATCAAAGAACGTCACTATGTTTTCTGTCATTGAGAAGACAATGACATCTCAGTCGAAGAAACGGTTTGAATCATGCTATGAAACGTCTATCAACTGCATGATCTACTCAGTTCTATTGTTTCAAACAGAAACTCTCAATTCATATCAACTATGTGAAAGAGTCTTTGCAAGCGACTGAGAATCACAGCTAGTCTATTCACAGTCTATCATTCAAAGATCGATGATCAGACGAAACGAGTCAATCAAGACGTTGAACGCGAACTTAGAATCTACTGCAATTACATGCAGAACGACTGAGTCAAATGAATATCTATGATGAAATTCAGCGACAATTTCAATATCTTCTCAATCATCTCAATGATCTCTTTCTACTTCAATAAAGAATTTCACTCTCGAATGAGTTGCAAAACAGAAATGATTGACTATGAAACAACTCGTGAACGACTTAAAGCTAGAAAAGCAGATGATATTATCATTCAAATGAAAGAGCTACTGAGCTTCAATCATCAACAATTGAAAAAGACGAAGCTGATCATTGAAGTTCAGATCAATAAACATAGACGAAACGTCATTTATGAAGTAAATGACTGAGTTTGACTATCTTTCAGAAACGTCAAGACAACGAGACTCTGCAAAGATTTGAAAGACAAACAACTAGAATCGTATTAAATCACTGTCAAAGCGAAAGTCTTCTATCATCTTCATCTATCAGTCAGCATGAAGCATCTGCATTCAATGTTCAGCTCGAAGCTACTGCGATTGTATTCAGAAAACTCTCTGTCAGAACAGCATGCAGAATTTCTCAGACTCATCATTATTGATGACGATGATGATGAATACTGAAAGATAGATGATATTCTGAACTTCAGACGCTATCAAGGTCAAATACAGTACAAGGTCAAATGAAAAGATCTAGATAGAGACAATGAATGATACTATGTTGATAAAGATGAATTCAATGACTTCAAGAAAGTTTTGAACGAATTTCATGTGCTATACTCAAGAAAGTCACGCTAGTATCGAAATAACTCAATAAGAAAGCAAGCAAACAAGCGACATTCATGCAAACATGAATTTTCGAAGAAAGAGATAATGTTACGAGCGTATCAAGACTGAATAAAGCTAGTCAGTGTCTTTAGCTCAGATCTGACTCAGTCTTTATTTTCTTTCATCAACATCATCTTTCTTTCTACATCACATTCTACTCATGTCACAAACACATTTTCTTCAAGCTTAGCGCAGTCTCTGAATATTACTTAAATAGAAGCTTTTGTACTCATCTTCTTCTGTATTCTTAATATTCAGTTATAGTTATCTCTAAAGATCAAGCATTATTCAACTCTGACTTTCGCTGATTGACTCATTTAGACACGATTCTGACACTTATTTGTCTTCTCGTGAGATGTGTAATAAGTGATTGCTGATTGCTCATTTGAATAAGTCTTGTATCGAGTTGTTGAGCATCAAATGCTTAGAATGTTTCAATCTAATTACGTTGAAAGCTTCTTGCTAATCAAGCTCATAATTTATTGAAAGAGTAAAGCGAACAGTATCACATCTGATGAAATCTATGCAGATTGTAAAGAGAAGTCGTAGACTGTTCTATCTATATACTGCTAACGTGACTGAGTCGTGACGCACGATCTTTTTCCTGACGCTAGTCTATGAAGAGCTGCTAGAAATGAGTCTATCATTGCATTTCTCAACAATTATAAAATCTTATGCAATATATGTTTTTTAAAAAAGAAGATGACAAACGTTGTGAAAAAGCAAAGAAAAGAAGCAATCAACGATTGCAAGCGAGAACATTGAAGTGAAGAGAAAAGCTATTTATTCATCAGTGAATCTCATCACACATTGCTTGTTTCAATTGATACTTACAAGATGAAAATAAAGTGACATGACAATGATGAGAAGTAATGAAAATGAAAAAAATGAGAATCTTTATTCAACTGTTAAATACAATCTCACATGCTGAAAGAATAATAATAATAATAAATTCATACATTCTTGTGACATCAATTAAATTGACTCATAAGAGATTTTATGCTATTTGTATTAAGTGAACAAAACTCTTTGAGATAGAAAATCACTTGCAGTTTATACAACTGCTTCACGCAGTTGAAACAATGAGTTTTGAGACTATGTATCAAATTTGTTCACGTTGATTGCATGTTAAAGAATGAATGTTCTAGTCACTTTAAATTGCTTCAAGAGTTTCGTTTTCATCATCATTTTCACTATTGCTTTGAGATTCTTCATGATGATGATGATTATTTAATAGTTCAAGAAGTCAGCATCTTGTAGCATTCTTGATCGCAAATGCAATCAGTTTGAACAATGCATGAGTACATGCTTTGTCATCTGATGACTTTATTTGCAGTTGCATCGCAAGCTATTCATGCCTGAAACGTTTCTAGAGTGCAGATAAACATTCAGATCTATGCATTTAATTTTAATGTGCATTGCAAGAATGCTTTCTGCTTTCTGAAAATCATCATGCATCTTTATCATCTTATTGCTCAGATGTGATCTTTGTGCTGAGATTACATTGATGTCTGCAACACGTTCTCTGTACTTTTCTCATCATTGATTTCATTGATCTTTGTGATACTGCATTATTGCGATGCTATTGCTTGTTGAAATCATTATGAAGAAGAAGATGCATCATTTGCGTCTTAACTGTATCTTTGCATCTTCTTGAATGAAGACATTCAGAAGTACTATTTTCTTAATGATGAGTAAGTGAGAAATGACGTGATTAACTTTCATCAAATGAGCGCGTATTAGTTTGCATGCTTGTTTAATCTCTTGCGTTCAATTATTAACTCAACTGTGTAGCGTGATTTTGTTCTGTAGCATGTTCAAATGAACATGTAGCGAGCTTGTGTATGTTTCTGTCTTTAAAGTTTCAATGCTTATTCTTTTGAATACTTTTGCTACATGATGCAGAGTCTGATTCTGAAGTGTTTCTAGTCTGCATTCTTTGCTCGACAATTCATCTTTCTTGCTGTGCTGATGTCAAACTGATGCTTCAAATGCAATTTCTAATCTCACTACTGTTGAGTATACTTGTTTCGCTTTTGTGAAGATAGCTTCTTATGTGAAGACTTCAAGATGACTAAGTATCAGCATTCTTGTGACGTGATTCATCTTTATTTGTTGAAGATGCGCGCTTTATTGCAGTTTTATGTCTAGTTGCATCTTTAAAACTCATACATCTGATTTTGATTTGATAATTGAGTTTTCTATTTGTATGCTAGTCATCATGTCAAATCTCTTTGATTTTCTAGTGAAATGCATGAGCTCATACTTTTCTGATGTGAACGTTGCGTCATGAGTGCAAACTCATTTCGTGCAAACATCATATGCTTTGCTCAATGTTCTGCAAATTTCTTCAATGAATTTGTTGTAGACTAGAATGTTAATATTATTTATGAAGTCAAGCACTTCAATTTTAATTTTCAATGCTTTGCATTTTTCAATTAAACTTGCGTTGAAGAATAGAAAGAGAATCGATGAAATGAGAAACTTCTGCAATATGTTTGCATTTATCTTACGTATGTTACTCATTTGTTTATTGAATATTAACGATGTCTCTTAATTCTTTAGAAAGCTGCATGTTCATTTGATTATGTAGCTTAATGTTCTTTTCATTTTCAGCGTATGCAGAAGTCTAACGTGTGAGACTTAATTGAACGCTTCAATAATGTTTAAACTTAGCATGAAGATCACATATTTGATTTCACAGTCTCATACTATGTGAACTTGATTTATTAGTAGATTTAACGTCAAGATCATGAATCATTTGCATCTCACTTTCATTTGAGCATTTGATAGCATGCAATGAGTCTCAATTATGTCACTCAGTTTTTTGATCATAATTGACTTCAGCGCTTTGCTCATGATATTGAGCAAAGCAATGAGTCAATACATTTTTGAATCAATATAGTCACTTTTCTTCAATTTGCATAGTACTATTGTTTGAGTCTTTTTAAACTGATTTGAATGATACTTATGTATTATGCATGTGTTGAATAAACTCATCAGTACTGCTATCAGTTCTGCAAGACTCACTTGAAGTGCTTTGTTTGAAATATTTGAAGCGCTCAACGCTTTGTCTGCTTTTACTCATCTGATTATCTGCTTCTGTTGCAAGCATGTCTTGTTACTCTGAGTTAATCTAACATAAATCGTGTCAGACTATTATAAACTAGTACAGAGCTGATGTTGACACGCTAGTGATTTAGCGCGTCTTCATGAGTATAAGATTCTCAACGTGTTTCATCTTCTTTCTTCTTTAGCTTTGAACTTCTAGTTAAAATACACTCATATGATTCACTTTATGCAGACTCATAACATTAGTTTAAAGCTCATTAATCTTGCTATCAGTGTGTAGATAATATAAAAACAAGTTACACAACTCAAATCAGAAGTTGAACTCAGAAATTTCAACAGCAGAATCAGAACTCAAGCTCAGAAAGCTCAATAAAAATCAGAAATTTCTAAAGAAGAATCTTGATTTGAAACCAGAAATTTTGATAGAATCAGAATCAAAGAACATGAATGCATTGCTCTTGACTAACTCTTTATTAAGCTCATCATCAGAAATCAGAAATTTCAGCAGTACTTAAACTCAGAAAGTTCAATAGAGTAACATCAGAATTCTTCAATCAGCAATTTTCTATTCATATAATGACTAAAAGCACAAAATCAGAATCAGTGAGCATTGCTTGCTACAACTTTTAAAATGTTAGAAGAGAATCACTTCTATCACAAAATCAAGCAGCATCAAAGAAAGAGAAAGATATGAATGCAATGTCAAACACAGAAGAAAAGAATATGAATGCATTGTTTTTTGTTTACAAAATGATCAAGATCAGCATCAATGAGAAGTTAAATGCTTGAATAACAGCTAATGAAACAGATGACATCATCATCTTTATTAAGTACATGCTTCATCAGCATGACATTGAAATCAAGATTTACAATGACATGATTCAGATGTTAAAAGATGTTAACAAGATAAACATCATATTGAAGATTACACAGACGCGTCTGCAGAAAGAGAATAAAGACAAGAACGTGATTATACATTATTTAAAAGCTGCATCAAGTTGACAAAGCACTTTGATTTCTGAAGATCAATCTTCGAAGTCAATTAAGTTATTCAACTCACTTCTGTTTGAAGATTCAGCGCAGAATGTAGACAATTAACTGTCTTGAATGCAAAACAAGCTGAAGATAAACAAGAATCATTTTTCTATCAAAAAGTTGAAAATTGCATACATTGAAAGTTGAGTCAATGAAGCTGCGATCAAACATATTGCATCTTGCATGCAAAATATCTTCTTGAACTCATTTCTAGAAGTCGAAGAAGTACTATCAATGATTAATAAGATGTACGATGATTAAACTGATCACGTCAAGTTGAGTACTTAAGTTCGAGTCAAATACTTGACTCGTCAAGACTTGATTCAAATCAGAATTCTTGATTTGAGTATTTAAGTTAAGTTGAGATGTTTGACTTGAGTATTTAAGTCGAGTCAAAGAGTTGAAATCAAGTATCGACTTGAAATTCTCGACTCGACTTGTCAAGACATGAAGATAAATAGATAGATATTCTATTATGACTTTCTATTATGACTTTCTATCATAGCTTTTCTTCATGACTTTTCTTCATGACTTTTCTTCATGACTTCTCTTCATGACTTTCTATCAAACAATCTTCATAGTTTCTTGTCATGACTCTTCATCATAGCTTTCTATCATAGCTTTCTATCAAAGCTTTCTATCAAATGACCTTCATGTTTCTCTTCATGTTTTCTTCATGTTTCTCTTTATGTTTTCCTTCATGACTTTCTACCAAAAAGATAATGCAAAAAGATAATGCAAAGGCGAAAAATCGGAAAAATTTCTATATTTAACTCTTTTGATGTCATATTCGATTTCTTGACGAGTCGAGTTGAGAACTTAAATCGAGTATCGACTTGAAATTGATATCAGACTGAGTCAGAATGTTGAAATCGAGTATTTGAATTGAATCAGAAGATTGATATCAAGTACTCAAGTTGAGTCAGAAGATTGATATCAAAACTCAACTTAATGATCAGTTTAATGATGATCTCAATCATCATTATATGATTTAACAACAATACTTGAAGCTGTATCAGAATAAGATCTTCTTTCATGAATTTTAAATGAAATTTCAGAGATTTAATGCAGAACTAAAATACAATAACGAGATTTTACTAGATGATCTTCAGCACAAGATCAGCTCAAATCTTCAATGAGCAACGCTCAATGAACAAATCATAGATTTGAATGAGTTTATCAACATCTGCATGCAAGTTGATGTTAAATTAACTGAATTGAATGCTTGATCAATCATCAAAGCATCAGTGACTCAAGCTGCTCGCTTTGTCTCTAGCACATTGACTACTCAACTCATGTCATCAGTTTCTTCGTGAAAAAAACTCAGAAAATCGAATCTTGATTCTATTCAGAAAGAGTTGTTTAAGAAAGAACTTTGCTTCAAATGCAAAAAGTCAAAACATAAAGCATATGACTGTCTTAAGATGATTTAAGTGCACAAGATTGCTGCGAATTTGAAAAATGATTTGCTCTCGTCAAAGTAATGATTGAAAGCAATATACTCATATTTTGTTTCATCAGCATGTCTGATGATTCATTTGATTTCAAGTCGTTCACTGTTGATGTCATCTTGAATAGTTTAGAAAAGATATTCAAATTCTTTGCTCTGATAAATACTGAAGTTACTGACATAACTTTCATTGATGAATTTTTGATGTTAAAGTTATGTGAATGCTTTGATATTCAGTCAATATCATTGTTAAAATCAAAGTCAATTTAATTGTATAATGAAATCTTTGATTGAAAGTTGATTACACACGCTCTGTATATATTGATCATGATACAAGAACACAAGAATGAAATGATGTTTTTATTAATAACTTGTTTAAATCAGCATAAGATAATCATTGAAAATCTTTGATTGAAAAGAAATCAAATTTTAATAAATTTTGCAAACGATTGATTAATATCATCATTGAAGATTCAAACATCAAAATCTGTTGTTTCAAAAGCAAGTAGTTAATCAGCATTTCACAGATCTGAGTTAGACAAGATTTGCAAAATGAAACGAAAGAACTTGAACTCAATTGTTATGTCAACTATCATCTTAAAGTGATTCATGAATCAGAAACTAGTGAATCAGTTCATTGAATCTGTTCAATTCATTGAATCATTATTCTTAGTGAATGTTAAAAGTTAGCATAAAGTGAGTCATATGAGTGTCATTTAACTAATAAATAAATGCTAAGAAAGAAAAGTATCTACAGAATAGAACTCGCAGCTTATATGTGTGTTTCTGATCTCTGTGCTAGGCTCGAAAGAGTTGACATCTTACACAGATGACGCAGAAACTCAATGACATCATCTTTTGCTTGAATGCTCACTAAACTCAATTAGAAATAGTCAAGATCAAGAATAGATTCAAGAATAAATTGAGAATAGATTGAGAATAGGTCGAGAATAGAATCAAGATCGTAACATTATTCTCTTTCTTCAATAATTCATGTTTGCATGAATGTATTTTCTTAGTGCGCTTGATTAAAATATCGAGTGTGAAAGTCATCAACAATATTCTGAGCATTCATGAATTCATCATCATCAGCATTATATCAGTTGAGATCGTTGTCATAGCTCTTTCATTTAACTTGATATTGAAGTCATCTTTGATATCATTGAAAGTTCGATATATTGTTGATCTTTCATTCATTCTCATCGTTTATCACTATTAATTTCGAAAGTTCATTCTTCTGATCAGACAGAGAGTCATCAACGACAGAACTGTTATGATTCTAGTCTTCATCTATTCTTCATCTAGTCTTCATCTGATTTCATTCTAATTGAGTCTAGCAAGAATCTGATCTAAAGATAATATCATTGAAACTCTGCATCATATGTGTAAGACGTCAACTCAATCGAGTCTAGCACAGAACTGAGAAACACACATATAAGAATCGAGTTCTTTTCTGTAGATACTTTTCTTTCTTAGCATTTATCTATTAGTTAAATGACACTCATATGACTCGCTCTATGCTAGGTTTCTAACAGTAGATAAATGCTAATCAACTACTCTGCTATTAATGTGTAGACAATACGAAATAATCTACTTCATTCATTCAGAAAATTCGCAAGAAATTCTTTGAATTACTTTCATTAAAATACATCTTCAAATTTACTCAAATTTATCAAATCAATCACTCAATCTTTCATAATGACATGCAACTCTGAATCAGTCAAGTCACAAACAGCTTGTCTGCTTAAAAGCATTGCTAATAAATGAGTTTCTCTTATTTCTTTCAATGCTTCAGCGAGATCTCAGAATGTCGCTATCTCATGAGACATCAACATAAGTCAACAACTTCGTCAATGAGCTATTGATTAGTCAGATGAGATCATCAAGATGCTGATTGAGCTAAGAGATCAACGAGACATGACTTTAAAACTTAATAAGCAATGAATCAATGTTCAAGTTGATCACATCAAGAAACTTGATGAGCTAGAAATCAATTAAATGACAATAAACACTTAAGAAGAGACTATCATTGAACTACGAGAGAAAGTCTTGAGTCTAAAAAAGAGACAGCGTTCAGCAAATCAGCTTTAATTTAATCAATCTACTGAATCTCGAGTTTCTACGAAATCTCTACTTCGTCAATCTATCAAGAATCATACTCGACGTAAGTCATTCACTCTATTTGATAATGATCATCACAAGTCTTTTAAGTTTTTGAACTCATCTGTATTCATTGACGAAGATGAATCAACATGAAATAGTTGAAGAATCAAGATGAACGACAAGCTTCAGACAAATGTCAATCACTTCAATAATGAGAATATCTGTATTATTTATGTGATATTTAGACTAGAAGATGATGCTGCTGAACATATTTTCGCTTGACATCATCATGATGCTTCACATTCTTACATCTCAATCTACAAGCTATTTGAGCATCTGAAAGAAATATACAATGAACTGAATAGAAATTGAAAGTGTTGTTGCAAGTACAACACTCTGAGATAAATAAACAAGTTCTTCAATGTCTTTTACTTCAACTTTATGAAGCTATTTAACTATCTAGACTATGATGATTGCACTCTGATGAATGATCTTCAGAATAAGATCAACAATCGCTTGCAGAATGCTCTGTCAGTATGTCTTGAAGACTTCACTTCACTTCATTGTCTCAAGATCTTTCTTCAAGATGTGAATAATAAACAGCAAGTCAACTATCAGCTACGCAGTCAGCTTCGCACTGTCACTGTCAAAGTCACTGTCGTATCTGATAAATGCATTGTTACTTCATTGTCAGTGATAACTTCAATAATCAATTATGTTAAGTTTACTCTCTCTTCTATCTCTGAGTCAGCAAAATCGTCTATCATTTGCTATACTTGCAAGATCTTGAGTCATTTATTCAAGAATTGTTCTCAGAACAAGATCAATACTTCTGCATCTTGTGCATTCACTTCTTGTTTACATGAAATTGTCATTTCAAAGAATAAGAAGAATGAGAAAATGTCTTCTTTCAAAGATAGTGAGGCAAAAAACTAGAGACTTTCATCAAAAATGCGATGAAAAAGATGTTAATTTCTTCAATGATAAGCATGTCAGATGATTCTTTTGCTTTTGAATCTTTGACTATTGAATGTGTACTTTCTAGCAATGAAATTAGTTACTCATTGAAGTCATTGATAAACATCAAAGCTGCTGACTATTCGTTCATTGATGAAGTGATTGCACAGATTGTTTGTGATCAGTTGCAAATCAAGTCTCTGACTTTGATCAAAGCAAAGTCAATTCAAGAATTCAACGATCACTATGCTAAGAAACTCATTACTCATGTCATTTATTTGAATCTGACTGTTCAAGATCATACGATTGACACAGCTTTTATGTTGATCACTCAATTAGATCAACATCAAATGATTCTTGAAAAAATCTGAATGAACAAAATCAATCTAGTAATTGATATGCGAACCGATTTTCTTCGATTTTCGAATTTCACCTCTAATCAGAAATCGATTGTTCTACTCACAAGCAACAAGACAATCACGAAGCAAAAGAGTTTGACTTCTACTCATATATTGAAGAGATCTTTCACTACATCTCAATCTAGTCTGAAATCACTCTCTTTCAGTTCAATGAACATAGCAATGATAGAGACAGCGACATATAAAATGTTAGTCAAACAATCAGACGTCAAGATCTTTGCTGTTATTATCTTGAAAATCGATTGACTCATAACTACAGTCAAAAACAAGTCTGAAGAAGTGAATCTGCATGAGCTTTTTCACGCTGAAGTTCTCGAGCAAGTCAAGATCAAGCTTTTCTCTGAATATCACGACTATCTAAATGTCTTCAATCGAGCAATGATCAATCAGCTATCATTGCATCATTTCTATGATTATAAAATTGAGTTGATCAATGAAGAAACATTCTTGCGAAGCAGACTATATCAGATGTTCAATCACAAGCTTCAGAAGATAAAGAAGTATTTGATTGAACATCTGAACAAAAAGTTCATTTTCTTCAGCTTTGCATCATACGTCTCGCTCATCTTGTTTGCTGAAAAGAAAGACGAAAGTCTGCGTTTTTGCGTTGATTACAAAAAGCTTAATGCTTTGATCAAACGAGATCGCTATTTTTTGTCATTGATAGACGAGACTTTTGCTTGTATACAAGAAAGCAAGTATCTGACTCGATTGAACATCATTGTCACGTTCAACAAGCTACACATGCATTCAGATAACGAAGATTTGACTATCTTTATTATCTTCTTCGACTCATACAAATATCATGTAATGCTCTTCAAATTAATCAATGAATCAACGTTTTATCAACATTATATGAACGACGTATTGTTTGAATATCTACATCAGTTTTGTCAGATCTATCTAAATGACATTATCATCTACAGCAAGATCTTAAAGAAACATAAGTGACATGTACGATTAATCTTGAATAGACTATGAGAAGCTGATCTACAGATAGACATCGATAAATGCAAGTTTCATGTTCAGAAAATCATCTTTTTAGAACTTTTGATGTCAATCAAGAGACTTAAGATGAATTCACGAAAGATGCAAGCAGTCGTTGATTGATCTACATTCAATAATCTCACTCAGATGCAGTTCTTCATTAACTTCTGCAATTTCTATTGATGCTTCATCAAGAACTTTTCGAAGATTGTTCATTCAATGATTCAACTCATTCAAAAGAAAATCATATTTGAATAAAATGAAGTCTGTCAGATCGTCTTCGATCATATGAAGAGACGTATGATCGAGACTTCTATACTACGTCACTTTGATCAAACTCATGAGACTATTCTCGAAATTGACTCATTCAACTACGTCAACGATGAAGTTCTCTCTCAATATGATGACGAAGAAGTACTACATTCGATTGTCTTCTATAGCAAGAACATGTTTTCTGCTGAATGCAACTACAAGATATATGATAAAGAACTTCTGATCATCATTCAAGCATTTAAACACTGACGACTTGAACTGAAGCTAACTGACATTTCTATCAAGATGTTCATCGATTATCAAGCGCTCATCTCATTGATGAAAGATAAAGAGCTGAGCAGACGTCAGATGCGCTGAGTTCAGAAGCTAGCTGACTTCAACTTCAAGATAATGTATTGATCTGACAAACAGAACATCAAGATCGATGCATTAACTTGTTGAGCTGACGTCGTGCCTAGAGATTCAGAAGATGAGCGCATTCGTTATCAATGAATCATTATTCTGACTTCGAATCGAATGAAAATTGCTGACTTAGAGAAGAACATCAGTGAATCAATCTATAAACAGATCTTTGAAACTAATGAAATTGATGAGAATTGTACGCTACTTCGCGAAGCAATAGCAAGAGATGAGACATAATATGAAGATATCAAATTGAAGAATTGTCAAACTCAGAATAAAATCTTGTATCATGATAGTCAGCTATGAATATCATTCAACGAGCTTCTACAAATGAATCTGATTCATGAGATACATGATCAATCGTTGATTGATCATTCTGAAATTCTTAAAACAGTGAAGATCATAAAGCGAAATTACTATTGATCTTCTATGCGAAAAACGATAGATCGATATATTCAAAACTGCTACGTATGTTAATGTTCAAAGACATCAAGAAATAAATCAAATGACTTGCTTCAATCTCTATTTATATCTGAACAGCGATGACAGAACATAGTCATGAACTTTATTATCAATCTATCTGATTCGTACAACTATAATGCTATTCTGACTGTCATCTGCAGATTGTTGAAAGAAAGGCATTATATTTCTTGCATCACTGATGATGAAGATATCACAGTCAAAAAGACAGCTGAAATGTTGCTTCAATGAGTATATTGAACTCACGATCTATCAAGCTTCATTGTATTCGATTGAGATTCTCAGTTCATCTTCATTCTTTGAAAGTTTCTTTACAAACGACTGAGCATTTCTCTTCAATTGTTCATCATCTATCACTTTCAGATCGACGATTAAAGCGAATGAGTCAATCAGAATGTTGAGCGATATCTTCGTTTCTTCTGTTCATACATGCAGAACGACTGATTCAAGTGACTACTCATGATTGAGTTTGTCAACAATAACATTTTGTCTTCAGTCATCTTCTTGATCTTCTTCTTCATGAACAAGAGCTTTCACTCTCGTATGAGCTTCAACTCTGACATCATTAAGTATGAAAGCACTTGCGAACGTCTGCAGATCACTCGAGTCGAAGATATATTCAATCACATGAATAAGACACTGATCTTCGCTCGCGAAGCTCTGATCAAAACACGAGAGCAAATGATGAATCAGACTAACAAGCATAAAAAGAAGATCAATTATGAAATTGAATCAAAGATGTTTCTGAATGAACGAAACATCATTACAGCGAGATCTTTCAAAAAATTGAATGACAAGATGCTCAACTCATTTCAGATCATTGAGTCTGTTGACTCATTTTATAAGTTGAAACTATCAGAGACTATGCATATACATGATGTATTTCATTCAGAGCTTCTTCATTCTGCCGTTGATGATTCTCTGTCTGATCAAAAGAATGAATTTTCAAGATCAATAGTGATAAACGATGTCATGATGTCAAGTCATCAATCTAGTCATCATAATCTTAATCTAGTCTCAGCAATTCTGTTTTGATCATCTCAGTCATATGCGCGAACTTCTGCAATCTTAAGTCAATAGAACTACTGTCTAGTCTTGATTCTGCTCGATTCATGTATATAGAAGTTGAGTTCTCGTTCTTTTCTTTCGCTCTTTGTTTTTCGTCTTGTACATTATCTGATGTATTGTTCTGAATCTAGTTCAAGTAATATAATAATCAATTCTCTATATTGATAGAATCTCTAGTTCAGCCTAGTCTCTGACAAACGATGAAGATGAATGAAAAATCGACGATATATTGAACTTTCAATGATATTGAAGACGACTTCAATATCAAGTCAAATGAAAGAGTTATGACAATGATCTCAACTGATATAATGCTGACGACGATGAGTTTATGAATGTTCAAGAGATGATTGATGAATTTCATATCAGATATTCAAGAAAAGCGCACTAAGAAACAACATTCATGCAAACATGAATAGTCAAGAAGAGAAGATAATATTATGATTTTAGTCTTCATTTATTCTTCATTTAGTCTTCGTCTGATTTCATTCTAATTGAGTCTAGCAAGAATCTGATCTAAAGATGATATTATTAAGACTTTGCATCATATGTGTAAGACGTCAACTCAATTGAGTCTAGCACAGAGCTGAGAAACACACATATAAGAATTGAGTTCTTTTCTGTAAATACTTTTCTTTCTTAGCATTTATTTATTAGTTAAATGACATCTTTATGACTCGCTCTAGATTGACTTTTAACAACAATGTTAGTATAAATATTGAAATACAAGTTGCAAAATTAATTGCAAAATTGATTGCAAAATTGATTGCAATATCAAGAGCAAAATCAAGAGCAAAATCAAAAGCAAAATTCAAATAGTAAAAGAAATAATAATCATGTTGTAAACAAGATTACAAAAAGAACTGTCAAAAACTTACACAATAAAATGATGCATTATGTTGAGAAGTGCAATGACAAACTCATTTCTAGCAGCTCTTTGTAGACTAGCGTCAGGAAAAAGATCGTGTGTCGCGACTCAGTCACGTTAGTAATATATAGATAGAGCAGTCTACAACTTCTCTCTACAATCTGCATAGATTTCATCATATGTAATACTGTTCATTCTATTCTTTCAATAGATTATGAGTCTTGATTAGCAAGAAGCTTTCAACGTAATTAGGTTGAAACATTCTAAGCATTTGATGCTTGACAACTCGATACAAGACTTATTCAAATGAGCAATCAGCAATCACTTACTACACGTCTCATGAGAAGATAAATAAGTACATTGACTTAAAGAAGTTCAGTGAAATTCGACAGTTTACTACGCATCTCACAAGAAGGTAAATAAGCACTCACATCAAATTGACAGTCTACTACGAGTCTTCAAGAAAGTGAACAAATAGACATACTTGAACGCGTCGAAGAACACATAAAATTTTCATCATCACTGATGAGATTACATTCTCTTCACTTCACTCGTCAATCTATTTAATATTCTTATTTTATTCTTTGATTTTAACAATAAGCTGAGTTTACATCAACATCATGAACTTCAATGACTTCTTCGTCAAACGACAATCTGTTTTCATTCTCACTCATGAAAACTGCAATCAATGATTTTCTCTCATGAAAAGATGACTCATTAAGAAAGACTTGTGATTCATCATTGAAGACAAGTTTGACTTGAACATACTTGACAACGTCATCGACATCATCAGCAAAATTCAATCTTTTGATTTTGAAAGTCAAAAGATCGATGTGAAAGCTCACTACTGACTGATCATCTGCATCATCATCGATGATCAAGAACACACTGCAGACAAGACATCAGCAAAAGAGATTTGAGATACTCTGAGCTACAAATACAAAGAGAAGTTACAAATCACTGAGAGACAATATCTGATGAACTTTATCAACTACAGAATGTCAATGAATATCTTTATTGAAAAGGCATGAACACATCTCGTCAAGCTGACTCGAAAGATCGTCACAACACAGAATGACATGAGCGATTTATTCAAGTCAGAACGTCGCTTTCAAGTCTTACTTCAATTGCTGTCAGATCAATACATGATCATTCAAGACATCATTGATGTGCAGAACAAGTCAGACGTTGAGAAAGAACTTCAAAAGCTACAAGAGAAGAAAGCATAATTGAAGATAACAGAGACTGCGCTATAAGTCAAGCAAGAAAACGAACGTGAGCATACTGATCAAGAGCAGAACAAATGCAAAATCAGTCATCATTGCAAATGCTTTTCAGACTTCGACAATGATCAATTGCATCATCGATTTCTAAGATGTTTTCTTTGTGAAGACAAACATCGTCTAGTCAATTGCTCTCATCTGTCTGCAGTTCAAGAGCTTGTGAAGAAATGCAAAGATAAAGACAAAACAAGACACAAAAGCGCTGATGATTTTCAAACTTTCGCTGAGCTTCTGAAGAGCAAATACAAGAAGCACAGAGTCTACAACGTGAAAAGCGACTCTGAAATCTCTGATGATGATGAGAATGATGAGAACAAAGAGAGTGAGAATATTGCAGCTCTGTCAAAGAACATTGTCAGTAAGATTTCTGAATTCAACTGAATTGCAGACTTTGATGTCTTCTTGCATATGACTGATCAACTTTGACTTTTTAATGAATCTTTAATTTGCATTAAGAGATGTATCATCAAAGTTAAAGAGGAAAAATTGTATGTCAATCACTGTGACACAGCAGTCATGTAAAATCATCACGAAAACTCAGTCAAGCTGTTCTCTGTTCTTCATGTTTCTAAGCTCAAGATGAATCTTCTTTCTGAAAGAAGAATGTGTGAGAAAGATTTGCAAGAAAGCTTTGATGATAAAGATCTGTACATGCATGACAAGCAAGAGAAGCAGATGATTGAGACTTTAGAATGCAAAGACGTTTACATAGTAAAGAGAATTGCAAATAATCTTGATGAATTTGCATTACTATCAGCTATGCAGCGTGACATCTCATCAGCATTTTCAACAATGCACAGTTCAATGAATCTCAACGATTCAATGAATCTAGATCATTCTGCGTCTCACACTAACGTGATTCATCATGAGAACGAGGTCGAAGTTGATCACGATCAACTTAGCTTCGCAAATG
>JAABUK010006679.1_pt1 | contig 17071 bp, 18 predicted proteins | sample 5559141 | NCBI WGS metagenome assembly JAABUK01 (sample SAMN10711869, study PRJNA513367) | rock metagenome | isolation source: Antarctica rocks | place: Antarctica: Victoria Land, Pudding Butte nord | collected 2016-01-03
CTTCAGTGCATGTTCGCGATGTGTTCCAAAAGCAAACTAGCCTCGGAGGAGTCCAACATTTTTTCCAAACAGTCTCCAGTCACAACCGTGCAATGTCAGGACGGTGTCATTGCACTTAATGCCTAACTTGTTGGCCACTCTTTCACGCAAGCATCAGATTTCACGCAAGCAGTCCCATCAGTTTGAAAATCGAATAAATCCGACACGGAGCGCGGTCGAGCTCGAAATTGATCCCACAAGCTGACAAGCAACAAGTATGCGACGAGCAAGGCTGGAAGATCGCAGAGGTGGCCTTGATGTGTCTGATCACGCATGCTGAGCTAGATTGACAGTTGCTGAGGGGTTGGGACGTGCCCAGTAGTCAGCGCCTCAATCAGCCTTGCAGCCTGGATTCACTGGTCAACACCGCCTCGGCTCCTAACTGTGCTGTAGCATGGAGGTCAGAAATTATAGTTGGCACTTGCAATATAGTTCTCCTTTCAACAGTGTCTGTTCAAAAACATATATTAGATTTGGCTCAGTTCTGACTGTCATGTAGAGATACGAGGTGCTCGACAAGGTTGGGGAAGGCACTTATGGCATCGTGCTTCGATGCGTCCACAGGAAGACCGGCACCTTTGTAGCCATTAAGCAATTCAAAGAGTCACAGGACGAAGATAGGGTCAGCGCAAAGCCAGCTGACATCTTCACACTAGCCAGCTGCCTTACCTGACTTTTTGCTGGCAGGAGGAACAGATTGCGACCGACTCGAAGTTTTGCTTTGCAGGTGCAGCGAACAGCTGCAAGGGAGCTGGAGGTGCTGCAAACTTTGCACCATCCAAACCTGGTGTCGTTCCTGGAGAGTTTCAGAGCATACGGCAGATTGCACCTGGTGTTTGAGTTCATGGATAGGACACTGCTTCAGGACATGGAGGTGTTGACAGATGGTCTTCCTGCTGAGGATGTACAGTCTCACATGTTTCAATTGGTTCATGCTGTTGCGTTCCTACACAAGAACAAGGTACGACTCATGATCTGGGCAGCAGTTACATCTTTCACAAAGCAGCACACAAGCCTGGAAGATATGCTTGTTGACCAGCACTGTTAGGAAGCAATGTAGGCAACACCTTTGCTGGCTTGGCAGTGAGATGTATAGAATTATTCAACAGCCTTGCCAGCTGGACCTATGAATCAGAGCTGATGGAGCACAATACTGAATATCAGGTGGGAACAGTACAGTGCACACCAATCAAACACGCTCCTGAACAAGCTCAGGATCATTGTGCCTGGGCTGATTCATGTATGGTTTTTGCGCACTTGCGGCTCATCACTTTAAATTTGAAACCTGGAATGCCCTATTTCTGTTGGTCGCACTGGTGAAGTTGCACTTTCTTGGGTATAATTTCTGCTTCTCAGACATTGCGGGCTCTTCAGCAGTGATGCCGCACATCACAACAAGGGCTACCACAGCAGTTGCCCACTTGTCTGACCAGACACAGCCACCACCATAGAATCTCTGCACATATGTGATGCAGGCTTTGGTGTGGAGAGTGCCTGAAGCACATCACAGAAGACCACCAGCTCATGATTACTTGCATATTACTGACGTGCCAGTTGAACATCTGACTGCAGGACCCCGACCAAGCTGCATAACAATTTACAGAGACAGCAGAATTGGCGGCAAAGATGCCTACATTCCTGGAACCATGCTGCTGTCTATTAACATTTGGAACAACAGTCTTATGCTGCTTTACACAGGTCCGCTGCAAGTTGTTCAAGTCACTGGGCTCTGATCAAGCAAACAGAATTGCAGTCAGCCAAAATGCAGCAGCAGCTACCTGGGTGGATTGTGGTGTTGGTGTAGCTCGTGCAGTGCAGAAAGCTTGCCCTGTTATAGTCTTGTAACATTGCACTGTGACGAACGCTTTCTGTTTGTTAACTTGGGTAGCTCCAGACACCAATTGCTGAGGCTGTGCATGCCTCCTTGCAATGCTGCAAGACGCTAATAACCCTAAAACTGGACCTGTTTTCAGCTTCACAGAATTAGCAGTGGGTCAGTGCAGGCGGTGCTCAAGGAGCAGAGAACATGCTGCTTCAAGGGGAGAACAGACTGATTTATTTTGGGCAGTTAAAAGAGCCAGGCATCAGCCAGTTCACTAAACTCTTATCTCAGCCAAACAAAGTCAAGCTTCATCAATCAGTGTGCTGCCGTAGGGACAGGCCATACTGACCTGGGCACACCTGGCTTTACCATCCATGTATGAGGGCCAGGCATCGCCTAGTAACCACACTTCTCCTTGTCACCACCTCTTGTCAAGCTGCTGCAACTTCTTGCTTTCGCAGCGCAGGTGATGCACCGAGACCTGAAGCCTGAAAACATGCTGCTGTCACAAGAGGGTGTGTTGAAGCTGTGTGACTTTGGCTTTGCTCGGCACCTGGGAGGGCCGGGCACCTTATACTCAGATTATGTGGCCACTCGGTGGTACAGACCCCCTGAGCTGCTTGTGGGCCTTACGCACTACGGCCTGTCTGTTGACGTCTGGGCTCTAGGTCAGAACTCTCACGACTGCTATCATGGCTTTGCATCATGCTCACAATAGGCATTACAGCTTTGCACTATGCTTGCAGCTGGCATCACAGGTCTGCATTGTGCTCACAATCAGCATCACAGCTTTGCACCATGCGCCTTGTGCTGTTGAGTGAACCTCACTCAGGAGAGGAGCTGCTGGAGATTCCCTTGTACTGCTGAGTGAGGTTCACTCAACAGCACAAGCAGGAATCTCCAGCAAATGATTGAGCTTACATGGCTGCCTGTGCGCATCAGTGGCAGATGTGCAATGCAGTAAGCACAAACTGCACATGGTGACACAAACAAGCAGCCGTCTTTGGATAGCCTGGGACTTGCCAATTCTGTGTGACTAACAGCTTGTCTGCCTCTATGTCTGCGTTGTATCTGCATGGAATACCAACTCCTTTTATGAAGTACCCATTCTGTGCATCTTATGCTGTTTGTGTTACACAAGTCACGCTGGGTCTTGTGTGCCGTATTGAGTGACCGCTTCAGACTGTGAAATGAGGCAAGTTTAACAAGCATGAGCAATCAAGTCACCAAAAGAAGCCCCCTGCTGCAACCTACTGACTTTGCCCTGTGTCTTTGCAGGTTGCCTTCTGGTTGAGATGGCAACAGGACAGCCTCTGTTTCCAGGCAAGACAGATATAGATCAGCTGTGGCTCATTGCCAAGTTGACCGGCTACCTCACTCCTCAGCAGTTGCATCATGTCCAAAGCGCTCCTGGCACTGCTCGCTTTAAGATGCCCATTCGGCAGATGCGGGACACCGTTGAGTGCAGATTCCCTCGCCTCACCTATGCGCAGCTGGAAGTTGTCAAGGTACAGACATGCGCCTGTGTGTCCAAACTGTTGTTTGCAACGTTCACTAGCAGAAGTATGGCTGTTGTCAGTCCTACATGTACCGGAAGTGTGGCTGTCTACAATCCTACTTGTCGGTCTGCAGCAGTTGAAACTGTGTGTCCAGTGTTATACTGAGCTCATTTAAAACGCTTTGTACTGATATTTTTGACCAGGTTAATGCCAATCCTGGCACATCTGTACAACCTGACTGGTTGGTCCTCCTCATATGTAGTGCCTACAGCTTGACGTTGACAATGCTGATCGGCATGCACGCATTCTGTTCAGGCAGAACGCAACTGACAAGTAGCTTTGTCTACCACTCTTGCAGCTTTGCTGTGCTCATGCTTCAAGCCTGGCTTCATGCATCTTTGCAGGCATGCATTCAGGCTGACCCTGCCAAGAGGCCGACCTGTGCTCAGCTGTTGAATTACCCATTCTTCCAGGAAGCAGCGCACAACATGCCTCCAATCATCGCTGCTGCACAGGCAAGTCTCCACTGTCAACCCTGCTGTGTGTTGCCTTGTGCTCACTGACCTGCATGCCCAACAAATTCTAGCCTTGGCCTGGTGGCTGTCAGCTTCTCCCTTTGCCCTTTGTTTCAGGCTCGTTGCAGAAAGGCTTTGCCCTTTGTTGCCTGCCCATTGCATAAGGACTTTGCCCTTGGCTTCTTACATGTTGGCCATCACATCTTGCCCTCGGCTGTGTAAACATAGGTGATTCTGGGCATCAATCTGTGGGAGTTACAACCCAAAGCCTGGCTGCATGCCATGTGTTTCCCAATCATTGAATGCATTATATATTGCTGCGTATACATACGGAGAGAGTCAGATCCTCAGCTGATAATAATCTTCTCTTTCAACATTATTTCCTTGCCACAAAACAAATCAAGATATGAAAAGCACACAGGGAAAGTACCAACATACTTCACTGCTCTTGTTTTTCAGGCGGCATCGCAGCAGAGGATTGCTGCCTTCATGGCACAGACTCAGCCAGTCGTTCCTGCCAAATTGCACAGCAGCAGCAGCAGCAGGGCCATCAACATCACTGCATCTGCTAGGGCAGCAGAAAATGGAGCCAATTCCACCTCAAGCATTAGTCATGCCAGGTCAGCTAGTACCCCTGTGTCTATGCATGATCACTCTTGATGAATGCAAGCAGTTTTGAGGCATATCGCATTGGCAAGTGCAGTCAAAGGTGATGGCACAAAGCTGTTCCTTTTGGGGAAAAGTTTGTTGCTAAATGGCTCACTGCAGCAGACAACTCACCCCAAAAGAAGTGTGCCACCAGCACTGCAAACGTCATTCATTCTCACGTCAGACTGTGTAGCTACCAGCTAATGAGATGATCTGGTGGTAGTGTGTTGAAATTTTGATGTGTGCTCTTACTGACTGATCCGTGTTTGGGGTTGCAGGTCACAGCAGATGCCACTGCCATCAGGAGTGCTTCTCAGCCCCAACGCAGCTCCCTTCTATCCCCGCTGCAAGCCCCAGAGCGATGCCAGTTCCCAGGGGTTGCCAAGTCAGGCTTCTGATGTGTCCATGCCAGACTACAAGGCTCCTCAGGTAGGCACACAAGTGCTGCATGTCTGTCTGTGATGTGATGTGTCCGTTCCATGTCTGCATGACGCAACCTAGGTCGTTCAGGGCTGAGTCTCTTACCTCGTGTAACAAGCTCTGTTGGGAAAGGAATGTCCGTTCATGCATACTTGTGCACCATCTGCAGCAGTGATGGTAACTCTGGAGCATGCTAGTTGTGACTGGAAAATGTATCAACACTGACAGCCTTGTTTGCATATGAGACACAGTGCTTAGCTGTGTGTGTAATTGCGTACTGCAACCATCCTCAAGCTGATGCTACAGCTTTGCATTTTGTGACTGCTATGCTGTAGCTTGTTCCAGCTGCTGTGTTAGCACTGACAGTGATGCTGCTGCTGCACAGGGTGAGACTGGCAAGGTTGGCAAGAACAGCAAGCAGCACATTGGGTTTAGAATGGGTTCCCTGCAGTCTACTGGCTCAGGCTTGATTGGAACAGGGCATGCATTGTCAGGTATGCATCCGGACACACCACCAAGAGCTCAATTGCATTGCCTGCTGTTCTGTTTTTACATGCTTCCATCTGTGCAGCTGTCACTTTTTGACTCTTGCGCTTGTTATCTGTTGTGCGTTCTGCTTCCTGTGACATTATTGCATCGACCAGATTGGCCAGATATCAACGGTTTGCATGATGTGGCACATTCACTTGACACCTCGAAGTTCATGCAATACATTGATGCTTTGCAAACTGTCTGACTGACCCACCCTCTTGCAGCTTGATGTCCATACTCTCTCATTGCACAGTCAGCATTGAGGGTCACCCTATGGCAAGCGCACCCCATGGTCCATCATATCTAGCTAGTTTGGCTTTCAGGTGGAGGCATCACGCCTCGCAGCAGCAAGCGCAGTCTGCTGCCTGACCTGCTTGGGGAAGGTGAACAGGCCACCACCAGCCCACCTGAGCCCTCAAGCCCCCCCAAGAAGTCCCGCCTAAACAAGGATGGCAGATGCCGTGATCCTAGGATGCCCTTGTGGCGATCAGACTCCCAGTTGCCTACTCAGGCAGCCATGACTCAAGACATGGGCCATGTGACTGTGGGTCTGCTAGGAGCTGAGTCCATAGTCAGCAGAGCACCTCAGAGGGCTGCTTGGTATGGCCCTGGTGGATCTGCTATCCACCTGGGGCATGGTGAAGCATCAGCCCTGCCCCAGGACTATGCAAGGCAGTTCCCCAGCATAACCCCTGCTGTAGAACATCACTGGCAGGGGCATGGTGAGCAGCTGCAGCAGCAGCCGCTTCAGTTTGGCAGCTACCAGCCCAGCATGGTAATGCCTTTGTATGCTCAGCATGCACAGCAGCAGGGCCAGCCTGGCTGGACAGCTGATGCCTGCACAGCTCAGATGCGTCAGTGTGAAGCCCAGGCTGGGACAGATTACCAGGCAGAAGCTGACGCAGCAGCTGGTGGGTGGCCCATGCCAGATCATCTTGTCATTCCATCACTGCAGGTTCCTCAGCAGCAGCAGCAAGTACGTCAGCCGACAGTGAAGGATTTCAACTTTGCAGACTTCCACGCTGCAGATGCTGTGTCTTCTGCTGATGATGGTCATGATGACTGGCAGTCCATTGCAAGTGCAAGCAGTAGGACATCAGACACTGAGACAGATGATGATAGCAATGACAGTGGTGATGTGGATGAGCAAAATATGTTTGAGCCCTCAGAACCGCAGTCAAAGGCTGGCAATTGGGTGGAAGACAATGTGCCTCAAGTACAGCTGATGTCCAGGGATGTCAGGAATGATAATGGTCACAAAGATTTACTGCATCAGCATCAACTCAAGATCTTCAAGAAGGGGCCTGCCTGAAGTCTCCTCGTTCAAAATGTGTATCTTAAGTTTTTGTCTGCTTTTGGAAAAACTCAGTAATAGAAAGCCATAGCCTGTGTTTTCTGTTGGTTTTGTTTGCATGCACATGAACGTCTCTTGCTCTGTGAGCACCAAATGCACGCTTGCTGTACCTCGAACAATGCTTCATGAATGCTGCTGACAGCTGGATTTTGGCTGTAAATCAATGGCAAATTCAGTATGCTTGGCAGAGATCGGCATTCTTGTGGCTGCTGTTTGCGTGCAGAAGATGAGCTTGCTGTGATTGGCTGCAGCCAGACTTAAGTTAAGCAAGCTTGCACTAGCCAGGGGTCATACCGTGCATGCAAGACAGATCAGCACACTTGACAAGCGCAAGTGCAGTGTCAGCAGACTTCAGTCAGACTGAGTGTTCAAAAGGCTTACACAGCTGATGTGGCTTTGTGCAAGTACAGCATGTGCAATGTTCATCCAGAGTTCAGCACAGATTGATCACCCTCATACTGCAGTAACACAAGGGGCGCAGACAGTCACACCCAGGAAGACAGAAGGCTATGCTCTAAAGCTAAGCATTCTCCAACGATGCCTGTTTGGAGGCAGCATGCTTCATGACACCCACAAGCAGCTTCTGAGCCAGGCTTGTATTGTTCAGCATCAGCTCTTGAATAACAGGCTGCTCTGCAATCTCATAGCTGCATTGCAACAACTTGTTTGACAGCAGAGAACACAAATGGATACACCAGAAGACACCTTGCTGACACATCATTTTACCTGTTTTTTGACTCCAGAAGAAATTTCATGCAGACGGCCATCAGCTCTGTGTCAGTGACAGCATCAGCAACTACTGCATACTCAAGAACCGTTTTCTTGTTGATATCACCAATCATTTGCTGCATACACAGCCACCGGAGCTTGGCAACCTGAAAAACGTCATGAGCAACTTGGTTTAAGTACTTTGAAGCACGGACAGCATAGGAGCAGAGTTCTTGCCTGATGTGCATCAGCAGCTATAAACAGTGGCAGCAGTATGTCTGTTGGGATAGTGTCCAGGCGCCCATACACGAATGAAATCAGGGCTGTCAGAGTTGGTCCCTCAATCTCACCCATTTCTACTTCCTGAGCTATGCTCTCCTTTGTGCCAGTCTGCATAGTGCATCACATTCGCTTGTGTGCTGCAGAAGCACACAAATGCAGTGGTGGCATTTGGAAGCATTACCTGAAACATAGCTTTGAACAAGGATGACTGTGCGCTCAAGAAAATCTTGTGGGCATGTATCTTTGCCTCCCCAGCCATGACAACAATGTCAGATGTTGACGAGTCGTCAAAGAATGGACCAAACAGTGATGCGGTGTCTTGCATGCACTCTTGCCTCTTGATGTCCTGCAAGCCAGGAGTGTGTTTCACACAAAGCATTCACAGGCAGACCAATAGGATGTGGCTGTGCATCGAGATGCCTACTGGCTGAATTGCACTGATGTGCACGCCCACGACCATTTCTTGGCCTTGCATGAAGCCTCGTTCTGTGTCAAACAGGATCTGTGATGACAGAAAACTGGTGCTGCCCCAGCCAAGAAGACCTTCAAAGACATTGCTGCAATCTGCAGGACCATGAACAGCTTCATGTTGCCTGCACCACCATAGCAAATACTGCTCGGAGTCTGAGTTTCTCACCTTGGCTGATAGACCTTTGCAAGTCTGTCTGATTGTGTATCCACAGCTGATAGACAACTGCATCCTGTGTTTGTACACCAATGCAGAAAAGAAAGACACCCACAGAGTCGGGGTGTGCTTTCTGACCTCTAGGGACGACTTTGAGCCTCCTGCATAACGACTCAGTTTTTTAGATGCAAGTCAGCATAGTATTGCAAGAAAGCCGTGCGAAACATAACAACAGAGCCCTCACCACAAGTACCCACACAAAGGAAAGTTTGGGGAAAGCAAGGACTGTCCGACGCAAGCATCAGCTGATGACCACCACTTTGCGTCTGTAAGGCTGTTGTGCCACTGCGAGGCACAAAGACAGGAAACTCAATCAAGCGATTGGTCAAAGCAACGCTCGAACGTCGGCAGATTTATGCCTCACTCGGTAGGTACCACAAGATCTTGTAGTGGCCTTTGGCGCATCCCACATTGGTGAATAGATCGATCGCTTTCAGCCGGACGCCCGCTGTGTAATTCCAAGACTGTTGCAACTTTTGTTTCAACATTTCTTGTGTTAAGCTTTGCAGGTACGGCATGTAGTAGGAATGGTCACGTCCAAGACATAGACACGGCATTGCCTTGATGATCGACACAATAAAAGCATAACATCGCTCCGAGACCATTGTCTGTTCGGTCTGAACACGGCAACATGTGCGAACTTCGACGTGCATGCGAAGCGCATCTCTGTAGTCAAACGGCGGTCTTGTCTGTTTTAGCAAGTCGAACAACACATCTTTCTGTGTACGGCTTCACTGGCGTAGAAAGCGCTTGTGGCGCATTTGTGGCGCGGGAAAACGCAACAGGTCTGTGGCAGTGAAACAAGCCTGACAGCAGGGTCCCGACTTAATAGCTTTGCGGCACGCGACAAAAGTATACAACGATAGCCTGTGACACCCTGGGTGTTCGGTATAACTAGCCTAGCCAGCTCTGACTTGTTGCATCCACTGTTCTCAGCGCAGCAGCAGGCATTGAACAAGGGTGTTTGCACAAGAAGGCCCAGAAGCTTGCTGCCTGAACGAGCTTGTGTCTCACAAAAGGCTCAACACAGCAGTTAACTGACCAGCTCATAAAAAAGGTTACCAGAGTTCGGTCCCCCCCTTGCCCCGTGGAATTGATGCAGACGCTGACTGCGTAAGCAGTTTTTTTGGTAGGCGACCCAAAGTTTGGACGAAGTCCTAGGCTTTGGCTTCAACACTTGGTTACGCAAGACGCAAGACCATGCTGAGTCACTGGGTTGTCATGGTCATGAATGGCAATGTATTGTTCCGTTTTCAGCAATGCAAATGTTCATTAATGCTGAAACAATGTGTCTGCCCAAACACAGACCTTGGTGTGCTGGAGCAAACAAAGTCAAGTCAGACAACTGTAAGGCAAAGCCAAGTTGCATCCTGAAAAGCTGCCACTTTGCATGGTATCAACACGTAGCAGGGCCTTCTTGATGCGGTGATTACTCATGAGCGCTGCTGTCAAGCAAAAGAAGCATGACGCCGTCATCAATGCCAAATTGAAGCTGGGCATAGCATGCACACTTTGCGTAATATGGCTACCATGTACACATCACATGCCTTAGTTCACAAAGGATGTCGCACCTTAGACACATCATGTTACTGCAGACTTCTACGTATTTCGGGCCAAGGAACTACACCAGAGACTGCCTCATGAGATTGCAAGATGAACAGAGTCTTTGTTCATGACTGCACTTGTTTATGGTACACATTGGCCAAAGTGCAATAGAGCTTCCAGCTGGCCTCATCAGCCTGCCACCGTCGCAGCTACAGTGTCATCACAAGGCACAATGCGTTCACTAGCAGAAGCATGCATCTGTGAGCTGCGGCAGGCTAGGTCCACAAGCTGGGAGGTATGTCTGCAGCACATTGGCTGAGTTCTGCATTCCACTCACCTGTGCATACACATAGACCATTACGCATGTTGAGCAGCAACTTGATTGCAGATTGCTTGCACCTTTGCTGTGGGACCTCTGGCTACTATTACAGCCACTGGCAATGGAAAGCTTGAGGCGTTGTCCACTCCGAGACTGAATGTCGTGCTGAGCTACATCGGAGTCTGCAGCAGTGACAGCAAATGGCTGCCTTGAACAGTCTGGTAGCCAATGATGGCTTGTGCCAGGCTGGTTTGTGATGCCAAGTATTGAGTGACAACATCCACAGAGCCATCTGGATTGGCCAATGCATTCTACCTGTACAGGGTGTCAGAAATGCAACAGCAGCATTTCCAATGGCTCAAGGTGTTGCGCCCAGATACCTGCCTCCTGTGTGATTCATGCTGCAAGGATAGCTAGCTGCCTTCAAACAGCTTACCTTCAAAGGACAGGCATGATTGGCTGTGAGGTACTTTCAGTTGTCATGGACAAGTTCACAGCTGCAAACATGCTGTACACACAGCACTTGCAGCATTAGACAGAGGCCTTTGGCAGGGTGACCTGTGGCCTCAACAAACTCAATGGATGCCGTCTATCAGCCAGTGCTTGAGAAATGGGCAAAATGCAGCCGAACAGCAAAGCATGTCTGGGTGAAACTCTGCAGCTGTTGTGTTTGCTTACCTCAACAATGAGGCTGTGGAAAGCAGAGTTGAGAGGAGCAAACATGGTCAGCTCTTGTGTTGACCTGTTGAGTTGTTGAAGGCATCTATCAGACCAGCAGCCTGCATGCAACTTAAACAGCTTATTCATGGTGTTCAGCAGGTTGTGCAAAGCAGAAGTTCATCTGGACATGCAATTTGACTTGGCATGAGTCAAAATGAGAGTTGGATGAGAAACCTGCTGACAATATGCTCCAGGAGACACACATGCACTTTCTGTACACTCATTCTGACAAACAGACAACGGCTTGCAGTGATAGGAAAGCATGGCAATTGTTCAACTAGGGCTTGCAAGCAGGCCAAAAAGCGTCACGTTTTCCGAGCATGGAGCTTTGGAAGTAGCCTGTAGTCGTATATGCCCAGGAGGTCAAGTTGGGGCTCAGGGCCATAGGGTGAGACAGCTTCCATTGGACGCTATGCCCTGCATGTTGTACATCATCCCACCCTGTGTCATCACCAGTGGCTCTGCTGATAGATTCTGTACAGCAGCTGTTCCATTTGAGGGGCTCAATGACGCAGCAGCTGATGCAGCTGTGGAGTTGGACTCCACAGAGCTGCACTTAAACTTGTACCAGTTCAAAGTACCATCGCCAGGTCACTGGAGTGCAAGTTCTGGTGCCGGCAATGACAGCTGAGCTGCAGCTGAATTACTCAAAGGTGTAGCTGTTGGAGCAGCTGGCACTGTAGGCAGTGCCACATTGGCTGAAGCAGCAGAAGCAGCTGCCAAAGGCTTGGATGGTGCTGGCGTATCAGGCAAGGCAAAGAATCAAGACGCTGCAGCAGGCTCTGAAAGGCTGATTGTGCAGAGCATGTCTCAGCAAGCCCTTGTGATGTAAGCTGCTGCAGCAGCTTCCTCTGCAGGTGCTTGTGGGAGCGCAGATGAGTCAGTGTAATCATGAGCACCTAATGCACGCTTCATGTACCTAGAAGCATTGCTGTGTCAACAATGCTGACAGCTGCATTTTGGCTATAAGTATATGGCAAATTCAGAATGCTTGGCAGAGATCTGCATTCTGCTGGCTGCGTCTTGCGTTTAGCACATGGACTGATTTGGGTGCAGCCAGAGTTGCATCCCCGGTGGCACACAGTGTATGCAAGACAAAGCTGCATACCTGATGAGCGCAGTTGCAGCATTGGCAGAGTTTAGTGGGTGTCCAAAAGGCATGCACAGCTAATGCTTCTGAAAAGTGCAATGCCTGCAATGTTTCATCGAAGTTCAACATTGGCAAATGACATCTCATAGTGCCATAACACAAGTGGTGCCATAGTGACATAAGTGGTGCAGTTCCAACTACAATCAAACTGAGGGAAGACAGAATACTGTGTTCCAAAGCTAAGCAGTCTTTGATGGTGCCTGTTTGGAGGCAGCATGCTTCATGATGACCATAAGCAGCTTCTGAGCCAGGCTTGGATTGTTCAGCATCAGCTCTTGCATAGCAGGCTGCTCTGCAATCTCATAGCTGCATTGCAACAACTTGTTTGACAGCATCAAATACAAGAACAAATGCATACATCAGCAGACACCTTTGCTAACACATCAGTTTAGCTGTTCTCTGACTTCAAAAGGAATTTCATGCAGACGTCCATCAGCTCTGTGTCAGTGACAGCATCGGCAACTACAATAACCTCAAGGACTGTCTTCTTGTTCATTGCAGCAATTATTTGTTGCATACACAGCCACCGGAGCTTATCTACCTGTAGTTCAAAAACAGCATGAGCAACTTGGGTCAAGCTACTTAAGTACTTTGAAGCCATGCCAGTGAAGGAGCAGAGTTCGTGCCTGATGTGCATCAGCAGCTATGAACAGTGGAATCAGTATGTCTTTTGGGACTGGGCCTAGGCGCCCGTACATGAATGAAATCAGGGCTGTTAGAGTCGGTCCCTCAATCTCACCCATTTCCACCTCCCGAGCTGTGCTCTCCTTTGTGCCAGTCTGCATAGTGCATCACAGTCGCTTCTGCATCACATGAATGCAGATGTAGCGTTCGAAGCATTACCTGAAACATAGCTTTGAACAAGGGTGAATGTGCGCTCAAGACAATCTTGTGGGCATGAATCTTTGCCTCCCCAGCCATGACAACAATGTCAGATGTTGATGAATCATCAAAGAATGGGTCAAATTGTGATGCAGTGTCTTGCATACGCTTTTGCCTCTTGTTTCCCTGCAAGCCAGGGATGTGTTGCACAAAGCATTCACAGGCATGCAGATCTTATGGAGGCCTTTGGCGCGTCCCACATCAGTCAACAAATCTGTAGCTTTCAATCAGACGCCTGCGTTTCCAACGTTTTCTGTAGTGGAGTTTGCAGGTACGGCCTCTAAGGCACGGCAGTTGCTTCAACGATCTCGATGACCTCTGATCTCAATTGAAAAGCGATGAAAACCCCGTGACATTGCTCCGAGACCATTGTTTATACTTGGGCCGTTTAAATACAGTACGGCTATTTTCCAGCCACTCAGAAACAAGTATCACACTCTTTTCAGTTCCCGAACCTCTTCAATGCGATCCTTCTTTGCCCAGAAGGAGCGCATGACTGTTTACAAGTTCATTTCAGACTGTTTAGACATGATAGACACTTAGTACTGATGAACTGACCAGGTTACTGACAACCCTGGCACATCTGTACAACCTAGTTGGTTGGCTGAAGATGTAAAATCCTCTCTCTCTCTCTCTCTCTCTATCTCAGAGCCTTCAAGGATTCATGTGTCTGCTCTGCGCAGACCTTGCCTGACCAGACAAAAGCAAGTCAAATAACTGCAAGGCGTGGCCGAGTTGCATCCCAAAAGCACACCACTGTATTAGCTGCGCATTATATCAACATGTAGCAGCGCCTTCGTGTTGGTTGGGGTCGCTTCTGCTTGTTTGTACGAGGCTGATTCTCCATAATGCGCCATCGCAGAGCTTTAGCTGAAGCTAATAAGCACAAGAAGCAGAAAAGCATCACAAAACCACCCAAACGAATGCTAAACGTGTTGCCTTACATGACTATCATAACGTACCATATCACGCATTATTGCTCAAGGGCAAGTCACATCTTTGACATGTCTTCTAAACACAGACTTCCACCTGTGTTGCGCCAAGGAACTATCAGCACCACACCAGAGATTGCCTCAATAGGATTGCAAGCTGCACAGCGTCTTTATTCATGACTGCAATTGTTTATAGTTCATATTGGCCAAACTGCAATAGACCTTCCAGCAGCTCTCATCAGCCTGCTACCATAACAGCCATGGTAGAATTGTCATCACCAGGCGTAATGCGTGATGTGACATAGTCTGTAAAGTTCACTGGCAGAAGCACTGCGTCTGTGAGCTGCAGCAGGCTGGGTCCACATGCTGGAATGTCTGTCTGCAGCACATTGGCTGGGTTCTGCAGTCCACTCACCTGTAGATGTAGTTATGTAAAGCAACAATTACACGTGGAACGTCACATGAAGCTTCAGCTCTTCAGGCAGTAAAGTGCAAAGAGAACAATTGCAGAAAAACAAAGAGTGGGAGAATCAGTTGCAGCAATAAAGATTGGGGCACACTTTCACACCAAGTATTTTGGCAGCAGCATCAAACAAAGTTCATTGCAGTTATGCGCCATGAGCAGCAAGTTAGCAACGTGGCTCCAAATCTGTGTTTACCTTTGCTGTGTTACCTCCGGCCACAGTCACATTCAGCGGCAATGGAACACTCGAGGCGTTGTTCACTCTGAGACTGTCTGTTGTGTTCAGCTGCGTCTGAGTGCGCAGCAGTGACAGTGAATGGCTGCCTTGCACAGTCTGGTAGCCAATGATGGCTTGTGCCAGGCTGGGTTCTGACGCCATGTACTGACTCACAGTCTCCAGAGAGCCATCTGGGTTGGCCAAAGCATTCCCTACCTGCACACAGGATGTCAGAAATGCAACACCAGCAACTTTAATCGCTCAAGGTGGTGTGCCCAGACACTTGCTGCCGGTCGGGATTGCTTTGCAACAGTAGCGCTACTTGCTAGCTAGCTGCTTCCAAGTAGCTTGTCATGAGCACAGGCATGCCTAGCTGTGAAGTATCATCGATCATATTGGAAAACGTCAGAGCTGAGCCACCCGCATAGTGCTTGCAGCGTTGGACAAAGATTTTGGACAGGATGACCTTTGGCCTCAACTGATGCTGTCCATTAGCCAGTGATTCAGGACAGGGTGAAATCGCAAAGCATCTACGTGTGAAACTCTGCAGTGTCGTGCTGGCTTACCTCAACAGTGAGGCTCTGGAAAGCAGAGTTGAGAGGAGCAAACATGGTCAGCTCTTGTGTTGAGCTGTTAAATGCATCAACAAGACCAGCAGCCTGCGGGCAAAATGAACAGCTTATTCAAAGTGTATGGCAGGTTTTGCAGAGCAGAAGCTCATCTGGATATGCAGTTTGTCTTGGCAGTTGTCAAAATGAGAACTGAATGAGAATGCTGCCAACAACATGGATGTGCCATGCTCCAGGAGACACACGTGTACTTTCTGTACGCTCATTTTGACAAACAGACAAGGGCTTGCATTGATTGGAAAGCATGGCATTTGTTCAAACAGGGCTTGCAAGCATGCCAAAGAGCATCACAGTTTTTAAGCAGGGAGCATCGGTCATTGCCTGTATCGTATCTGCCCAGGAGGTTAAGTTGGGGCTCAGCTGAATGAGCTGCCACAGGGTGAGACAGCTTCCGTTAGAGGCTATACCCTTCAAGTCATACAGCATCCCATCCTGTGTCAGTATCAGTGGTTCTGCTGATAGATTCTGTGCAGCAACCGTGACATTGGAAGGGCTCAATGCAGCAGCTGCCATAGCCGTGGAGTTGGACTCCAGAGAGCTGGTGATGGTGTTGATGGCTGGTATAGGTGTTTGTGCTGGCAATGACAGCTGAGCTGCAGCTGCATCAGTCAAAGGTGTAGCTGTTGGAGCAGCTGGCTCTGTAGGCGCCGCCGGACTGGCTGAAGCTGCAGGAGCAGCTGCCAAAGGCTGTGAAGGTGCTGGTGTAAATGAGGGTGCTACAGCAGGTTCTGGGAAGCTGCTTGGCACTGACAGTGTCTCAGCAAGCTCTGGTGCTGGAGCAGCAGCTAGTGCAGCAGCTGACATAGCAGCTGCTGCAGGAGCTTCCTCTGCAGGTGCTTGTAGGGGCATAGGTGAGTCAGGGCTTGGGGATGTGTTGTTGACCAGGGGTGAAGAGGGGGGTGGTCCATCTGTAGCATGGAGCTCTGGTGGGGATTGTGCTGGTGACTCTGGCGGGGTGGGGGGTCCCTCAGGCAGTGAGGGTGGGAAGGTATACACTGCAGTAGCACACCCTGTGAACCACTTGCATACAAGGGCAAACCAGAAGCTTCCTTAAGAATTCACCTAGACCGCAAAGATCTGATTTGACAGGACCCCTGAGAGCATGGCAGGGACCCCAAGCTGTCTTTTGCAACAGACAGGCCTATGTTTCAGTTGGATTTGAACTTGTTAGATCAGGCTGTTGTCTGTTTGAGATCCTCATGCAGCAGTGATGGCTGCAGCCACCAAAGGTGTGACAGCGCTGGCCCCCATATGTTGACGCAAGTTGTATTGGGAATGCAGATGCATGCCTACAGCAGTGTACTTATCCCAGCAGCAGTCAAGCTCACCTGCGACTCCCCCGCTTGCAGCTGGTGAAGCACTGCTGCTCTGACTGGTTGCATCAAACTGCACGCTGGTTTGAACGTCAGCCGCAGCTATGGTGGTGATTGCGCCTCTGCAGGCATCAGGCACACATCAGGCATTGCATACAGCACTGCTTTGGCCCACTGCAAACAGACTAATGCACCGCCATTGCTCTGAGTATCAAGCAGACCACTCTAGATGGATTTCCAGGACTGGTCTGCAGATAAAATCAGGGGAAGCTTCTATACTCCTGACTGACTTGCACTGCTGGCTCAGATGCCGCCAGTGTTTGGCTAGTAATGCAAAAGCTGATCAGAACTTCAGCCAAGTCACTGCAAGCTGATCAGCTGAGCAGCTGTATCTTTGC
>JAABUK010006682.1_pt1 | contig 17070 bp, 7 predicted proteins | sample 5559141 | NCBI WGS metagenome assembly JAABUK01 (sample SAMN10711869, study PRJNA513367) | rock metagenome | isolation source: Antarctica rocks | place: Antarctica: Victoria Land, Pudding Butte nord | collected 2016-01-03
CTCATGCCTCCTTCTCTTCTCGACCAAATGGCCCAAGTCTTCATCTGGCAGTCGCCCTCGCTTTCGAGTGTGTTCAGGTGTTTTGGAATCGTGTCGCGGAGGCCTCTGTTCGCTTTTTTTGGTTTTCGAGAGATATTGCTCGCCTTGAAGTCGATCTGAAACAGACGGGGTGGAGCGGCGATATGTTCTAGGAACCCAAGAGAGTGCAGTCTTATCTGTTGATTCTGAGATGTCATTACCGCGGTCTCCTCCATGCTCTAGCTGGATTCTCGAAGACAGTGGACTCTCGGTTATCTTTGCCTCATCGCCTTGAAGTTGCTGAGAAACAGTGGACAAGACGTCCTGGTCCAATCCTGGCATCTGCGCGAGTAGGTACGTGTCGTCGGCACATCGTGAATTCTCGGTGTGAGAACGGTGGCCTCCTTCTCCTGATCTGGATGGACGAAAAGGTGGTCCATATGTGGTAGGATCACTAGGCCTTCCCACAAATTGCGACGTCAAATGGGCAACAGCTTGAATGTAGTCATCAAAGCGCGTTTTCTCAGCATAAACCTCCTCTGATTGTTTGTGGCACAGTGCCTCAAGCTCGGTATTTCTGGCCCTGACTGTGGCGACCTCTAGAGTAGTATCCTTGAGCTCTTGGAGTGTTTTGATGTTCCGTGATTCGAGGCGAGCAAGCTCGGCTGTCAGTGCGGCCTTTTGCTTCCGGGAAATTTCGTCTTTCTCTCCCCACCTCTTGTTCTTCTCCACAACATCACGCCATTTCTGCTTGAGATTTGCGTGTGCCTGGTTGAGAATAAAATGCTCGGTCTTCAATCTTTCCTCCTCTGTCTCCGATTCCATGTCGAGTCAAGCCCTCTTTCAGTAGAGCAGAGTGTCCTGCTACTACCTCTTATCGCTGCGTCGAGGTCGTGGAGATTCGACTCTTTTGAAGAACGCAGTAGAGCTCTCTGGAGGGGCCCAAAGCCTTTTCAGGCTTCGGTAATCAAAGAAAAGATCGATTCGACGAGTTCCTATTTCTTGCACACTTGAGTATCGTGCTTGGGCGATTTTGGTTTCGGATTTCAGTTTGGCGCTGGAATGACGCGAGGAAAACACCCGCTTTCCACAAAAAATTCTGTTGACACGAAAGGCAAATCAACGTAGGCAGAACAGTGTTGTCGATCCGGCAGCGTGCAACAAACGTTAAGTAGCTGCCTATGGTAAAACATCGCTCAAGAATGAATGTGCCTATTAGCTCGCTTTTGCTCTGTCACTGCAAGGGACTTTGTTCTTTTCCTTGGGCCCATATGTTCTCGATTTCCTCAGTCATCTCCAAACGTATGGTCCATTGGCGTCAGAGGTGCACTGCTTATGAACGATGAGCCTGGGGTCAACACTTGTGGCGAAACAGTTCTTGATCTTAATTGATTGTCCCATTCATGAATGCTGGCCACAGGCCCTCCAACGATCGTGATAGTCTGCTGATCAGCTTCCTTTCCAAGCAGAGTGCCTTGATAACGTGAATCTTCGCCGGTCTTGTTGTGCTTCTTTTTCATGGCTGGTGAGAAGTCAGCTTCCTTCAAGTCGGCCAAGCTTAGAGGAAGACCGCACCTGTCACATAATCCTCCTGCTCGTCAAATACTCCAACCTCTACCACATCGCCGGGGCCTGAGGCAAGGCCTGCAACGCGTCTAATCTCATGGTTTGATGGTCCCCTAGCCCAATTTAAGAACGCTTCCACACCTCGCATATCCTCGAACGGAACGCTTTCACCATTCACTTTGACCAAGCCCTTGGCTCTCTCCTCTAGCACGCTCATCTGAGGTCGCAAAGCCCCAGCTTCAAGTAGAGCCATTCTCACATCTTGAATAGTAGGGAGATAGTCATTGTGATTATTGAAAGCATGCTGAGCAGTGGTAGAAGCCAGTAACTCGATGTAGCGAATTGCCAGGTCAGTCATCACATCAAACGCAGCTCCAGAAATGTTATGGAATCCGGCCGCTCTCAAAATTTGGAGAATGCCAGGACGCATCAACGCGTTCTGAAGATTGACCGAAGACATTGTGGTGAGTTTTCGTCGTTGTGAATGGATCGTTTGCAGGAGGAATCATTCTGAGGAAGGCAGAACACCGCAAGACAGATCGCGATTTCCAGAAATCGGTGAAGAAGGAAAATAGACCTCAATAGACACCGTCAAAGGACCATGAAATATTTCGCTCAAACATCATCAGACTAGGTCCACGTTAGTTGTGAGACGTTGAAAGTGTTCTCTCGAAGAGTAGCGCCAGAGACGATGTCAGCCGATTCTTCACAAGGCGTCTACCGTGGCCTCCGTAGCCAGACCCCCCGCAGCACAGGGCCGGCGAGCTACGAGCATGGACAACCGACTTCCCACCAAGCTGGCCCAAATAGTTCCAGAACTATTTCTTCTACAAGGCCTCACCCCCTCTCTCAAGATTACTCTCCAAGGCCTCAGCGTCGGTCCAACTTACGGCACGTCATACTGAGCGACACCTTAGAAACCAGAGAGATTTCATCCACGACTACAGTCAGTCCTCAGTCGTCCACGCCCAGTGATGAGGAATCTGAAGAGCTAGACGTTGATGATACACCCACTCGGCCAGCTTCGATGTCTACAGGAGAACGCCCCAAGCTGAAGCTCAACTTCTCAAAGAGCAAAGCTCCGAGTCAGGAAACAGCCACTTCACCAGCTCCACAAAGCGCCCTTCGTACCCCGTCCATCAAACTTCACCTCAAATCCTCAGTGGACCCTGAGCCGACGAACCCAACCTCATCTGCCACCGCCTCGCAGCCCAAGAAGAAGAAGAAGAAGCCTGTAGTGAATACTGCTACACCTGGCTCATCTGCGAAGAAGCGCAAGCAACCAGATGAAGATGGCTCAGATGATGAGCTGGCGCGAAAACCTGCACAGGTACGCAAGCTCACACTGACGACCAAGCCGCCCACAGCACAGTCGCCTATCACACCGACGCTGAAGATCAAGTACAAAGGCCGCATCCCTAAGCGCCCTCTAGGTTTGGGTTACGACTCAGAATTGGATGAGCGTGAACCAGATCCTACGATCCTTGAATCGTTCATATTACGAATGCCTCCAGGGCCAGACGGCGACTATGTACGGGATGCGATACAACATGGCACAATCGGTGTGGCTCGGTCCCAGGGAGGTGCAGATGTGCAGATGAAATTCCTGGATCGTTTTGGACGCCGAGGCCTAGTCACAGTACGCGGGCAGAAATGGGCAGCAACTATGGTGGACTTGCCGTGCATTGTTGAGGGAATGAAAAGCTGGGACAAGAAGGGATGGGTCAAAAGCGGTGATATCTGCCAGATGCTGCTCGTTCTTGGCAAAGTGCACATTGATGATCAGGCGAAAGATTTCCCTCTACCTAAAGAGGTCAATCCCCAGAGATGGCAATACGCACATGGCCTGAGTCCTCCAATGAGGTGGGTCCGACAAAGACGGTTTGCGAGGACGAAAAGGACAAGTGTAGACGCCATTGAGGCTGTCGAACGGAGAGTCAATCAACTACTGGCTGAAGATGACCTTGCTATTCATACAAAATTTGAGCTGCTTGATCACGACCCTACAGCCAGCGCAAGAGCAGATTACAGCTCTGCAGAGTCTGGTACCGAAGGAGGCGGAGAATACGATGAGGATGCAGATGCAGATGGTGAAGAGATTGGTGGTGAGGTTTTTGTCGAGGCAAATGGTGTCGCCGGCAGTGTCATTGTTGACACACCGACGATAGTTGAATCTCAACTCCTACAGGAAGACGAGGATGACGACGACTTCGTTGGACTGGGACTTGAGGAAATGGAAGATGAAGGCAAACCCTTGGCCGAAGGTCCTCTGCGACCTGTCATTACTGGTCTTCCTGCTCCAGAGGGCGACTCTTCATTTGCCATTCTAAGTACTTCTCCGTCCGCCGCCGATACTGCAGCCCAGACCCCTGGAGCGGCAGAGACTTCAGGGGCCGACGAGGATTCTGAAGACTTTGATGCCGAAGACGATGAGTCCATGGATGAGGAGGATCGCGAAGCCACTGCTCAAAAACAAAAAGCCATTGATGAGACACGAGAACTGAAGGAGGAGCTCATAAAGCAAAGGAATAAACTTAAGGAGATGAATAACCACATCATGCGGCGAAAACTGGTAGCGAAGATTGAGCAGATTGAAGGAGATCTTGAGACAGCTAGAAATACTGCTGGCTTGGACGGAGATGCAGAGGATGACGCAGAGGATGTGTGAGCAACTCGCGTCGCCAGGTTGATGCCGTTAGGGGAGACTGCTGCTGAAAGCAGATCTAGAGGGTCTTTAGTAGTCCTTGGCCAGGAATGAGTACTGGTAGGCGCTGCCTGCATAGCAGGCTGAGACGGCATTGTTGGCGTGGATCATGATACCCTGGGATGGTGTTTTTGGTGCTTTCAAATAGAGAATTTCAAGACCTAGCTTTTCTCGAGCATCAGATACATGGTACAATTGGCACTTCGGCATTAAAGTCGCAAAGTCCATCCGCCATCATGGCGCTTGATTGAGCTTCTATTGCATGTCTGCTCATCTGAAGATGTACCAGGAGGCACAGGCGGCAACCGGTTGCCGCCTAACAGGCGCCTTCATGCTGTAAATGCGTTGATGGAAGGCCACCACAGGTCTTCAAGTGTTGAACATCTACAGAGTAGAATCCAGAATGAATCGAGTTGAAATCGATTGAATCGACTGTCTAGAACCTACTGGAGGACGATTGCAGGCCCGAGGCGCGGGCACTTCCAGTCCTTTGGTTTTTAGATTTCCAGAGGCTGGTGCCGAACTTCAATCCTGGAGATCTTATGACCATACCGGCTCTGTTCTTGATTAGTCTCCAAGCGAATATATGCCGAGACTACGCAGATCTTCTTCAATCACACAGTGCTCAGACCTAGGGATGCTTAAGGCGGGTGGTTTCGATCATTGGACAGCATTTCCACGGCCACGGGACTCAATACTCGAACTGTCCATCTCCTCGTGGGTGCCTCACGTTTCGACTGTAGCACGGCCGAACGGCTCATAAGCTTGATCAGAGAAAGCTTCCCAAAGTTTCAGACCATCCATCTAACTCTCGAGTAAGGTCCTGTCTCTTTCTATGGCACTCACTTTTCGGGATCTGGCGAACTCTTTTTCGGCACTCACGGAACGCTATCTGGACTCCTTGAGATACGGTCAAGAGTGACGAGCATCCGTCTCTTCATTCACGACGCTTTCCAGCGTAACGGGCGTACCCTCAGATGCTTCCAAACCTTTCTCGGCCCTTTGAGCAGCTTTCCCAAGCTGCAAGAGGTAGAAGTCTATTTACAAACCATCGTCCGAGGATTCATCATGTATCCCACACCAACATTCACGCCAGGACCAGCGCCCACCAGGGCGGCATACCTGGCCTTCGAAAAGAGCGTCTTAAGCCCATACCTTAGTACCCTAGCAAATGCTCTGCCTCAAGTGAAGCACTTTCAGATCTGGCGCTTACGGACGCGAGGCGAGGACCACAAGACCGGAACGCGGCCAGTCAAAGAGAAAGAACTGCTTGACTTGCTGGGTGGGCGAGCGAGAGATATTGACTGTCAAGCTGGGTTTCCAGTTGTCCAGAGATTCCCCGATGGGAGTGCCGTCAAAAAGGGAATGGAGAAAAGGGAATGGAGAAAAGGGAATGGAGAAAAGGGAATGGAGAAAAGGGAATGGAGAAAAGGGAATGGAGAAAAGGGAATGGAGAAAAGGGAAGGAACGAATACATCTTGAGCAGATCGAAATTGTCTCACCGAGAAAAGCAAGTGATTTTTCTCAGCTTCAATCATGGTCGTCCACACAAAGGGGTATTGAATTTCGGACTTTTCTGAAGTCAATCTATCTTTCATTTTCTGTCGTCTGGTGGATCCAGCTTATCAGAGAAGACTGTCAAAAGGACAGAATTGCTGAGATACGTGACACGAGGAAAGTGCAACAACTTAGCCCCTAGTACTGCACTCTCGAATTCAAGAATGCCTGATGGACATACCTCGGAGCGTCCAAGAGTGATGCTGTAACTGCAAGAAAGGACGGTCCGTCGGAAGGGAGTCCGTCCCACGAGTAGCAGTGATCACACGCATCTCTGATTCGGACCTATGGCCGCGAAGCTCGTTCAAGTCGGAAACTTAGCCTCGTGAGTGCTGGTCGTGATTCCTGAGGGATTATTTCTGAGGGATTATCCATGAGGGATTATTCACATGGGGAAGCCATCTGGTTGGTATAAGACAGGCTGGCTACTCGGGGCCGCTGTGAGATCGTCGATGAAGTCGATGAGGTCAAGGGTGTAGATTATGTAGAAGCTAAAATCTAGAAAAGAGGGGGCGTAGTAGAAATAGGGTCCCGCAGCATCAAGACCCCACAATCATCCCCCCAATCAATTTGAGCTCGCTAACGCCTCTTAAAGCGAGCTCGCTGTTACTGATGAGGCCGCTCCTTAATATGATAACAGTCATAAATATAGCAACATCTCTAGACTCTCCTTCATTACTCCACATCACTTGCTTAGTAAGAAGAATAAACTATAAATCATCGCTCTTTATATAATCATGTTATTTTACTTTTATCTTATTCACTTTATTATATGCCAGTATTTAATTAGTAAATAACTCTCATATTCTTTATATTTATTATGAAATTCATCTTCTAAGCTCTATTATAAACTTCAATTATCTATGCTTATTAAGTTTAATAATATTACTGATTTGAGTTCTTCTTTAATATTCTTATAAAAGCTCTTATTATTTATTATTCCTTTATATTTCTTATTAATTTAATTATTATTCTTTTTAAGTCTTAATTAGATCTTCTCAGTATTATAATTATTATTTATAATTATAAGAGAATTAAACTTCTTATAATTAATATTATAATTCTTAGAAATCTATTTCTTAAAGATTTATAACTCTTTTAGAGATTCTTCTTCTTATTAATCTTTATTAATTATCTTCAGTTCTACTGATATCATTAATTAATTAATACTCTTCATTCTTATAACTTATTACTTTCTTATTACATTCTTTATTATTTTATATTTCGTTTATATTTTATATTACTAAAGAGCTCTTCTTTAACTTTAATATATTCTCTTAAACTTATTCACCCGCGCTATTATATTTAGAAACATCTCTTATAAATTAATATTATTCTTCTTACTTTTCTTTATAATTTTATCTTTCTCTCTCAGCTTTTAAGACTGTTTCTATAAAAATGTGCGCTTATAAATCTTAAACTTCAACTTCTTCTAATTAAATTCTTTAATCTTATTTTTTAATATCTTTCTCGCATTCTTTAATTATTAAATAGAGTTGTTTATATTCTCATCTTTAATAATAGTATTTAAAGCTGCTTAATAACTTAGTTCTGAGATTTATTATTCTTTTAAAGCTAGTATAACTAACTTTATCTTTTTATTAAAGTCTTATATTCTAGAATTTCTAGATATAACTCTTTAACGCACTTCTTTATTAATATTAAATAGTGACGTCTTAAGTTCTTTCTAACGCATGTATTTTAGATAATTATTTATTAATTTCTTTATTTACTTTTCTATAAAGACTTTGCTTTTATTCTTATTTATAATGTTTAGAATATCTTAATAACTAACTTAAAGCTTTCCCGTATATATAAAGATATATGAGTATTTAATATATTAATTATATGCTCTTACTTTCATTTTAATAATCTCCGCAATTTAAGCTTTTAATAATTAATTACTAAGAGATAATAACTTATTACTTAGCTTCGAGAATTTCATCTTTTCTTTCTCTCTAATAAGTTGTTTCCTCTTCTTCAATCTTTTAGAGATCTCATTCTTCTCTAACTTTTCTCCTCTACTATTAATCTCTACTATTATTAATTCTTCTCATTTTATAATCTCAGTAGCTTCCTTTAATAATACTATATTTACAGAATCCTTTATATTCACTTTCTATTTCATCTAATCCTTTTTATCTTTATTTTTGTGCGTGAGTAAGTATATTCTATTCATATATCTCTTATAAATATTATTAAATTGTTAAACTTATATAGTTATATCTTTTGTAAAGAGTTTAGATCAAACTTATTCCTCACTTCTTCTTAATTACTTCATATTAATTATGAATATCTCTTTCTCTCTCAATATCTTAATCATTATATTCAGTATCTTATTAATCTTTTCATCAGATATATTATATATATTAATATAAGTTTTCATTTTAATCAGTAAAGTGTTACAGACTATTTAATAATTCATTTATCTCATAAATTAATCTCAATTAAAATCCACTTTAATATTCTCTTTTATCGCATAGAATTCTAAATCAGACTCTTTAAGAACATATTTCTTTATATTTTTTATCAGACTTAACATCTATTTCTTCTCTACTCTAACTTTATTCGTTAACTGCTTACTCATTAATATTATCTTCATAAATATTTTCACTTTCTACTCCGCCTCTATATTCATCTCATCTTCTTATAGATTTTCTCAATTTTCTTTCTTATATTATTTAAGATATTAAGATCTCTTTTATAAAATCTCTTCTATTTTCGTTCACTCAGATAAATCATCTCTTTTCTCTTCTATTATTATAATATAATTTATCTTATCAGTAAAAGTAAAGTAAGATTAGAGTAAGCTCTCTCTTTTCACTTTAATAATCTTTTATTAATATAAAATCATTATCTTTTAGATTTTCTAGCTTTACTTTACTAAATTAATAATAAAGTTATAATAATATTCTAATATTATAATAATTACACAGTTATATTAACGTGAAAGAGATTAAGTATAAAAAGCATTATCATTATATTAATTAAAGATTATTTATTAATTATTGTAATTGTTTATATAATCTTAGCTTTCACTTAATTAATATAAATAGCTAATTATTACTTACAGCTATAAGATAATTAATAATTCATCTCTATCTATTTAATTTATATCTTTCTTCTTATTAGTATAAGAGTCTTGCGATTCTTTTTAATAAATCTTATTATATTTATTATTTCTCAGCTTAATCTTAATAAACTCAAATTAATATTACAATAATTATAAAGATGATTATAATATCTTTATTATATATACTTAAAGTTTGCGTAATTAATATATTCTGCTCATTCTTTAAAGTTCTTTATTATTAAATTTTCTTAATTTGTTTATAATTATTATTCTTCAGTAATCATATTTCTTATAATATAATATTCAGTGCTGTATTCTTTATTTATTATTTTATTTCTTTCTTCTATTCTAAAATAAAGATTTTATTATAATTATAAGCTTTCTATGTTATAACTAAAATTCGCTTTAACTAAATTAAGTCTCGATATATTCTTCTATTCTTCTTAATCAAATTATTTTCTTTTAATATTCGATTCTTCATCTTAATATTCTAGATAAGTTATCTAATCAAGTTTATTGATGCTCTTACACCCTATTATTATGATATAAATATATTGATTCGTCAAACATTCTTTAAAGTTTCAAATCAATCTCTTCATTTACAGATAATCATCCGATTTCTGCCGCACTTTTATAAAGAGTTCATAATCATATCATCTTATTTCAATCTATAAATTCATTTTCCTATATTATTAGAAATCATCTTAAGTTTCGTTCTTATAATCTTGCGGGAATTTCATAAGTGAAGAGTATTAAATCACGTTCAAGTCTGTATTATTATTCAGTTGCTCTATCACTTTCTTAATATTCTCTTTTCTAATATTATTTTCGATTAGAATCTTATCTTTAATCTCTTTCAGTCTCTTCTTTAATTAAAGCATTTATTTTATCTTAATATTATTAGTAATAATATACTCTCATTCCTCTTTAAGTATAAACAGCTTTATATTATTAACGTGAAATTTTCCTCTCTCTAAATCTATTATAAAATCAGATAGTCATAATAATTATTTATAAGCGTTAACTTTGATAATAATATAAGAATTATTTTATCTTAATTCTAATTTATAATCTCACTAATTATTCTAAGATAAATAATGAAGTACTATTATTTCATTCACTTATAATATACTTTCTCTAATCTTCTCAGTATTCATTATTAGTTTCTCAGCATACTTAAATCTTCGGGCTAAGATAACTTTACAGATCTTTATTAACTTACTTAAGTATTCTTTAAAATTGATCTTCTTTAATATAACTCTATCTTAAGTCAGATATTAAACTTCTTTATTAGAGATGTTTATTACTTATAAAGCATTCTTAAAAGAGTTATTATCATTTTAAAATCAAGAATTATATTTAAAGAATAGCTCAGCTAATAAGTGATTATAAATTCTAATAAATCTGATATTTATAAATTAAATCATCTCTTATACTACTTCATCTTATCTGAATATTTAATCTGCAGTTTTCTAAAGTCGCGCTCTCAATTATATCATTATAATCTTAACTGAATTTTCCGCCATTTCTACTATTAATAAATGAGTGATTGATGCTGAAATATATTAAATTCTATTCTTCTTAAATTATTCAGAAAATACTTCTTTTATAAAGTGACTTCTATTATTTATGAATAATAATTTAGATCTTCCGAAAATGCTTATAACTTTATAATTAAAGAATATTAAAGTATTTACTAACTTTATTATTAATATTATTATCGCAATTATATATCTTATTATATAATTCATAGTAATAAGAATATATTATGTCTCAGAAATCATTATTAAAGAGATTGATCTTATATAATTCAGACTTATTATATTCTATAATTGTATATATAAAATTGAAAGTAAGTCTTAAGTTAATCTTAAAGATCTGAGTATTTAATAATTAATATATAATCAGCAGTACTTTAGAATATCTTAATAATGAGTTAGTTAATAAAAAGTTTTTATAATATATCTAATAATTATTCAATTTAAGTAATGTTTGTAATTATTATAAAGTCTCTTTATAATCATTTCTATTTCTTCTTAATATATATATCTGATAAATCTTTTACTATTTTCTTAATATTGTTAAGAACTGCTAAGACTAACTTATAATAAGATTCAGATATTAGAGAATTATGAATAGAAATTACTATTCTTATAAAGAAGAGTTAAAAATAGATTGTAATTAATAATATAAGTTGATTATAAAAGAAGAATAAGACTATAAAATTATGAGATAAATAATTATTTATATAGTCGTTATTAATGAATTGTGTATAATGCTTTTAAATGCTTTTTATAAGTACTTTTAAACATTTACTTTTAAGTGCTTCTTTTAAATACTTTTGAGCACTTCTCTTAATATTCATTATTAATTGTTCTGATCAAATGTAACTTTCTAAATCAGATCTGCCGTAATTTTAGAAGGTGTTTATCTGCGGAATCATCTATTATGTTCTTGATAATCAGCGCTAAGTTTGTCAACTGCTGATCTGTAACTGTAATATTATGCCCTCTCAAATTAACTTGATCTCTTAAGCTACTTAAACTTATCTTCATGATTTTAGTGATTTCTACTTTCTTCTTTCTTTATCATGCTTCAGTATTGTATCAGTAAATCTTTCTCTCATAAATGATATTAGATTCAGACAAAGAAAATAACTTTATTAAGAGTGTTGATTATGATTGCGTGTTCTATTTATATTAAATAAAATTATTTTTATATATTTTTTAAAGATATCTTAAAGTGTTTAAAGTATATTTATTATAATATTCATTATAATAATAACTTCTTAGAGACCGACTTTTAGAGATTATAATAGAAAGAATTGCGTTTGAAGACTGCGCGGAAGATAACTCTTCTTCATCTTTAATAGAATGCTGTGAAGATAGTAAGTCTAAACTCTTATATTAAGTCTCTTCGAATAACTCAGAGTAAGATAATTACTCGGGAGATTAAGTCTCTGAAAGAGCTTAATCAGGAAGAGAGATATTCAGAGAAGAAAGAGTTATTAATTAGTGCGGAATTACACGTCACTTTTAATAAAGAGCAGCTAACTACTTTCTTTAATTCTTCTTATATTGAGAGTTTCGGCGATAATAATTCTTAAGAATCGCGGAGCTGAGATTTGTTTCTGATTTTTATATGTTTTCTGATATATTATATTCTAATTATTTTATTAGATAATAAATTTTACTCTTAATCTCTTGATTATTAAGCACTTTTTCTATCTTATACTTCTGATCTTGATTATTTAATTAAATCAAGATTTGTTTAACATTCTTTAATATAGATTTCAGAAGAGAAATATTAAATATAAAGTGAATTCTTATAATATTTAAGAGTTTAAGTCTATAAATTAACTTATTTAAAACTTTCTGAATTAAATAAAAATTAAGTTTTGTGTGATTCAGTTTTATATTAAGTCTTTTAGTCTTAATATTTTAATAAAGTAAATATATTAAATTCTCTTCTTTAAGATTTAATTCATTAATTCTTTTAGAATTATAATATATATCAGCTCTTTAATTAATGAATTCAAGATCTTTTATTAATTCTTAATATAAATTAATTAATAATTACATATTAATAACTGATTTTTATATCAGTTGTTTTATTTCTCTTAATTATTTATATAAGATTGATTTCCATTTATAATTAATATAAAAGAGTGACACTTCAATTATTATTGAAATATTATTATATGCGAACTGTGTTAATAATAGAAGTATTATTTAATTATTCTGATAATAATTTATATAATATCGTAAATATTATTTAAGAGTTTAGTTAATTCTTTTAGTTTGTTTATCTATTTATAAGTGATAAGCTGTAAACAGCTTATATTTGATTTCAAGTTAATTTATTAATAACTTTCAAAATTTAAAAGTGAACAGTTTATTTTAATCAGAGATGATCTCTATTAATATATCGTGATTTGCGAATATTGTTTATAAGAGTGTGTAAATTAAGTCTTCGGCATTTAATACTTTTATATAATTAATGAAGTAGACATATTTAATTAATTTATCAATAATAATCAAAATGTTATTATATTTAATATTAATTATTAAATTCTTAGATAATAATAGCTTAATAATAAAGTTTAATATAATGAATTTCTATACTTCTTTAAATTGTTTTAAAGATTATATCTCTCTATATAATTTATATTAGAAGTACTTAATTTTCTAATAAGTATCGCAGTTAACAATTCACTATTAAATCGCTTTATTCATTTCTGAAAAATAATAGAATCTGAAAATACGTTTTAGAATCTTCTCTATTTCTTGATATTTATAAAATATCTTCTTATAATATTATTAAATAATCATTTTCTTTACTTAATTTATAATATATATCAGTTCTTTATATAAGATCAGCCCGCTGTTTTGTTTTTAGAAGGCTGAGTATTTTTCGGAACTCTTTTAAATTTCGCGGAATAAATAATTATTTAAATATAATCTAATAATTTAATCTTTCTAATCTTAATCAGAGATCTGAAATATTAAAGCGATCATAATATGATTATATATTATAAATTCGTTTTTATTCTCGCGTAAAATTAATTATAAAGCGAATTTCATATCTCGGGCGTGATCTATTTAATAACTTAAAGTATTAGCTTTGATATTATCATTTCTCTTTTAATAGAAAATTTTAAAGTTATAGATTAATAACAGCTTAGATTATTATATTTAATATCTGTTTAACATCTTAATAGTAATGAAGTACAATAGATTTTTATGATCTATATATACTTTTATAGAATACTTAAATCCTTTTAAATATACTTTCTATTTATCGAATATAATGATTATAACTAGAAGTTTCTTATCATGAATCTTATAATTAAGTTTCGTTAGAATTATCTTTCTAAAATAGAAGATGATAAGTCTTAATCGTTCTTTATTATCTGATTAACTTATACATATATTAATAATATAGTCTAATATATTTATCTCGAGCATAATTTATCTTTCAAAATTAAATATTGTGAGAATAAAGATTGTTATAAATTTCTGTTTTAGCTTCTGAAATAAAGACTCTACTTCTATTTCTTAGATGAAGAATACTTCCTTCCAAGTTATTTATATTAATGAGATAATTATCTTTAAATAACTCATAATAAATCTTTAATAGAAGTTAACAAATCCGAGAAATAATTATAATTTCTTTATCGATATAAATTGTGATTATTTAAGTATAATTATTATCTTAGATTTGTTTATCTAAATTCTCATAATTATTAAAATGAATTTAAGAAATTTAACACTCTACTTATAAAACTCACACTTCTTAATCTTCACTAATAAATTTTTTATTTAAAGAGCGCGAAACATCTTTCTAATATGTTTAATATATTATTTCTTAATTTCCAAGTATATAAAAATGTCGTCTAAGTAAATAATATAGAACTGATTTAGATATTCTCTTAGAATATTATTTATCAGAGCTTAAAAGAAAACGGGAGCGTTTATTAATTTAAAAGATATGATCAGATACTCATAATAATTATAATAAGTTCGAAATATAATTTTTCATTTCTCTTTCTTCTTCATTCTTATTAAATTATACGCTTCTTATAAATCGAGCGTAATAAATTATTTTGCTTCACAAATATAATTATATAATTCCGAAATTAATAATAATGTATATCGATTCTTTATTATAATGTTGTTTAATTGTCGATAATTAATATACAGACGCATCTCATCATTAAGTTTTAGAATAAATAGAACTGAATATTCTGTAGATGAAATTAAAAATTGAATAAACTCTTTCTTCTAATTCTCATCAAAATACTCTCATAAAATCTTAAGTTCTTTCTTAAAAAGAGAATAGATAGATTCATAAATAGATTTCTTATTAAGTTTTAAAGAAATCTTGTGATCTCAGAATTGATACTCAGATAATATTAATACGCTTTTATCCTCAATAAATAAATATTTAAATTCGTTATACTTAAATAAGTATTCAAGGAAATTTTCTGTTGTTTCTATTAAACATCTATTATCGGGTTTTATTTATACTACTTTTGTGAATAATATCACAATTATATTTGATTTATAGATATAGTTAAAAAAGCTAATAGTTTGTTACTTTCAATTAATTACTAAGTCATAAGTTTCCAGTTATGAAATGCTCAGAATAATATTATATTTGATTTTCACAATATTCAATACTATTTATTTTGTGTGTTATCGAATATTAAGTTTTAGTGAGCAAGTTTCTACTTTTATCTATTCTTGATCTTATTTAATAGAACTCTCATCTATTAATATTAATCAATAGAATTTGTTTTTTTCTTATGTAAATAAATGAGATTGGATCACGTATATTAGAGAGATATAATTTTCAATAACTTCAAAATCGATTATAATTTTAGTCTAATAATATTCTATCTGAATCTATATAACTAAATATTGTGTGTAATTAGCGTTAATTATTATTACTTTCTAAGATTTAAGAGTAGATTCTTTATTATGTCTTGAACTTAAAGAGTCTTCTCATTTTTTAACTTCTTTAATTTAAAGTTTCTGAAATGAGTATGTTCTTCTTTTACGAAATAACATTCTGATTTATTACATGAAAAGTGTGTGTATGACTTATGAGAAATATAATATTCTTTGTCGCAGATCACTCTTATCACTTGTTACAGCTCCAGCACAACAGCTGACAGGCTCGACGCTGATCGTCGGGATCCGACAGTCAATCAAGACACTGACCCCGCTTTCACGACAAGCCTTCTAGGATTACGGCAGATCTAACTAGAAGGATTACGATCAATCAGAACACTTAAGATTGAGCGTCAAAAAGAGTGCTCGAGAGTGCTCAAGAGGAGCATTTAGAAGCAAATGCTCGAGAGTGCTCAAGAGAAGTATTTAGGAGTAAATGCTCGAGAGTGCTCAAGAGAAGTATTCAGAAGCATTGTGCACGATCTATCAGTAATAACTATATAAATATTCATTATTTCATAGTTTTATAGTTCTATTCTTTCTTTGTAGTCAACTTATATTATTAATTGCATCTTACTCTTAATTCTTTTATATAAGAACAGTGATTTCTATTCATAATTTCCTAATATTTGAATCTTGTTATAGCTAGTCTTAGCAGTTCTTAACACTTTGATTATCTATCATTAAATATCAGTCACTTTATCACGATAGAACTTATTAAGATAAACATATTATATTTTGAATAAGAATAACTTCGGGAAGAGATTACTGATACAGATCACGTCTTCTTAAAAGTTAATATTCTCAATATATTTTATAAAGATAAGAAGAAACTTTGAGTCTTTTTAATTTAAGTAGATATATATATTCAATTTAATATTTAGAAGCTGAGAATGATCGAAGTTAGAGTAATATTTACAGTCACTTATTTTAGAGATAAAGTCTTTGATTAATTTGAACCTCACTTAATAGATTATCTGAAGAAGTTGATTGAAGATAAGAAAGAAGAAATAAAAAGAATCTTCGTCAGCTATTCTTACTTTAAGAAATGTATTAGACGGGTGTACAAAGAAGTGAATAAAGAGCGAACTGCTGAACAGAAGATTCAGAAACTCCGGCAGATCGGCTTAGTAATAGAGTATGTATTCAGATTCTAATAAATCATATCATAAATTAAGTAGGATAATGCAGCACTTATAATAAAATATTATTTAAGACTGAAGAATTTGATTAAGAATGAGCTAACTTAAATTAAGAGATTAGATGAATTAAAGAGTTTAATTAATATGTTTATTAAAATAGATAATTGTTTATATAAAAAATAGATGAAAAAAGAATAAGAACGCACTTAGGCGTTTATCTCTAATAAGTATTGAAAGAGAGAATATCAATTTAAATAAGTTCGATATCTTCGAGAAATGGATTTGAATATCACGAATTAAAGAAAATTTGGAAAGAAATTCAATTGAGGCAAACTCTCTTTGATTTAGTGAGAGAAGCGGATGAAGAAGAACTTATATCTCTATTGTGAGAAATCTAAATATTGAGTTAATAGTTGTCTCAATAAATAACAATTACACGCGATCTTAAAAGAACCGACGAAATAGAGAATGAATAAATCAGATGATATATAAGATGTTAACTGCGCTGATATCGAAACATTGATATTAGAAACAGTCATTAAATTGCTCGATTAG
>JAABUK010006683.1_pt1 | contig 17069 bp, 16 predicted proteins | sample 5559141 | NCBI WGS metagenome assembly JAABUK01 (sample SAMN10711869, study PRJNA513367) | rock metagenome | isolation source: Antarctica rocks | place: Antarctica: Victoria Land, Pudding Butte nord | collected 2016-01-03
GTTTGTTTGTTTGTTTGTTTGTTTGTTTGTTTGTTTGTTTGTTTGTTTGACAAATGACAGCAAGACTAGTGCTGCTGACATTGTCATGGTTATCACTGTTGCAATGTTGGAGTTCTCATGCTTGATTCTGCTGTGCACCATTGCATGTCAGTGCAGTATCCGCTTGCTGCTTATTGTACGTCTTTGACGCTGTTGAACACATGTTTTTGTGTCCATTAGTGGGTGCAAAGTGACAGTATATATAGGTTCAATCTCCACAGCAACCTGCTGATTTTGCTTCCTTTGAGATATCTGTCTGTAAGTACTGAAAGTGACTTGTGTCCAAGTGGACATACAAAAGGTCACAAAACATTATGATGCGAGTGCAGGCCCAATTTCTTGATCGGGACCATCTGCTAGTAGCCCTAGGGCATCCCGACACAGTCATGGCCCGCAACATGGATGTGGCCCCAGGCCTGGTCTTCTTCGTCATCTATGACATGGCTACCAGCACCGTACGCAAGGTTACCAGTAACAATGCGGATGGTATGATGATGGCTTACATGCGTCATGCTTCCATGTTCCATGCAGCAGACATAAGGAATGACTGGGAGAGATACATTACCCCAGCTCTGGTCGGGCTGCACCCCCCCTCTCAACAGGAGAGGGTCATAACCCGGCAGTGGGGCTACCCTGTGGTGAGTCATATGCTCTCTTTTGCTCATCATTGCAGCAACTGAAAGAATGAAGAGAAAAATTTGCATTGTTTGGCAATCATGAAAGGAGCCTCCTGAAGGTTTCAGCAATTGGATTTAGTACTGAAACATCAAACACCAACCAATATGCAGTGCTTTCCCATTCCATGGTCATGTGGTCAAACATCTGCCCGCTCAGATACCAAAAACACAGTGATGACTGATAAACATACACTGACAAATCTGCACCTGCTTGGCTGGAGGCATGCTCTGACAGGCATGCCCTATGACTCGCAGGCTGTGAGGAGGATTCTGGCCAACGTTCCAGTCAGTTGTCAGGTCTTGTCTGCAAGCCCGTACCTAGATGGCAATCTTTTCCAATATGACGACAAGTACATAAGTGCAACTGTTCGGCCACGAGTGTATGGTGATAGCATCCTGCGCTTTGTGTCCAAGCAGCATCCTGAAAGTGCCAAGTTCAAGATTGCTGGTGAACCCTTTGACATTCCTCCAACACATGGACGGGCTATCAAGCAAGTAATTCATTACCATTTCCATCCGGTTCTGCCGTTTGTTATGTCATACCTACAGACTTTTGTAGCTGGGCCCCAGATTTGTATATATACCAGAATATGACCAACAAAGTTTAGCAGCACACGGTCTGCTGCAGCTTACACGAATGTTCTGCTGAGTGCTTGACGGTTCTGGTAGAGAACAATTAAGAAGATGGCAACATTCTGCAGCCATCCACATGCCTTGACGTTGGACCTCAGCACGGCCAATGCAGCATATGAAAGACCAACGTTTTTTTGCTGCATGTGCAACAGAATGCAGCTTGAATCAGCACGCCATTTTCATTCAGGGTGGTAATGATGTGAAATCACTGTTGGACTGTGCTTGGTGTCAGCTTGCTGCAGACAATTCAGACTTAAGCCTATTTGGGGCCAGAGTGGTTGATGTAATGCAATCATGACCAAAGGTGGTAGAGGCCAGCTGACCTGATGTATTAGCTTCACACATGACGACACAAAGTTGTCCGAAACCTGACTCAATGCTTGTTCCGCAGGCTGACAGGAATGTGCATTATGCTATGATATTAGCCAAGTGGTTGATATACTTCATCAGCAGATGTGTATCATCTTCATATGCAGCGTAAGACATGAGTGCCAGTGATAGTACGAAATCGTGATCATGACAAGTGAAGCAATGTGCCACATAAAATGCAGCAATGAATAAAAACCATGAGCCTGGTCTGAATGCCTGTAGTACATCATCTTCTTCATTTGCTTCAAATTTTGAAGCATGTCTGAGGACACTCGAGAAAGTCTAGGTGCTTCGTCTGCGAGAACGTCTGTGGTTGCTAGGCTGCAGCAAACCCCGACCGCTGTTTGAGCACAGGAAGCACTTGCCTTCAGCCGCTCGCTGTGTGCCTGGTGAGGGATTGCAGACGTTGAGTATTGGCACCTTGATTGTCGCAGACTTATTTGTACTATTGAATGTAGGTTATGGAAGCAAAATTTGCGGCGTCCGGCAGAAGTGTTGTGTGGAGCTTGTCTCAAGACTTGTGGGCAAAAGTTTTTAGTCATCTGCAGCCGATCCCGAGACCTGACATACATAGAAATACTGCTGCTATCGCCAAACAGTACTCCTACTATCACCAGCTGCAACTTGTGTGCAAGAGGTTTTGCAGCGTATTTTTGCAAAACCCAGCGCTGTTCAGTCAACTCTTCTTGGATTCGAGGTCTGGTCTGGAGCAGGGCTCGAAGATCAGCCTGTTCCTATGGATGCGGCGCTATGGTGCATCGCTAAGAACCATAGACGTGTCTGACGGATTTGGTGACACAGTGATGGCAGCCCTGACAAGCGAAGACCACAGGCTACCGTCAGTCGGCTTCAAAAGCCCCACGACCACCACGATTTGTTTGCTATCAATGTTCACTGCTCTTTCCTTTTGCAACCTGTGTGCCTCTGAAAGCAGAGTGGATTTGATGCCGCTACACAGCCTTCCTCACCTCGGGCACCTGCTGCTATCATATGGGCAGTACACTAATGTGTCTGTGGGAAAGCTGCATTACCTGTGCATTGAATGTGCAAAAGTTACAATGTTTAGTACAAACTGTGTTTTGGTTCTTAAGGGACTAGCTGTGATCAATGGTGAGCTTGTAACTCTGCACAGCAGTGGGCTGACTGCATTGACAAGCTTGCAAGACCTTGTCTTGAAGAACAGCCTCATTCATATGAATGCTGACAATGTAGTTGATGACTTTGACTGCCGCACTTTGTGGACAGGCAGGCAGCCAGAAGGTTTGTCGAGTCTTACTAGATTGACATCCCTGCAAGTTTCTTCACCTTCATCGTGTTTGAAGTGGGTGTATCAGCTGACATCACTGAAGGCTCTTCATGTGGTTTGTTTTGTCAGAATTATTGAGGTTCAGGAAGCAATTAGTCAACTGAGTAATCTGACCAGCTTAAATTTTCAAGGAGCTGCTGATGACACAGGGCAAGGCATTAATGGTGAGCTAGATCTCAGTCATGAGCCCAGGACTGAGTTTTTGGTTAACAGTGGAGTGAAGTGGCAAGCATTGTCATTACTGACGCAATTCAGAATTGATCATGCCACACTCAATACAGGTGCAGAACTGATGGGGCTTGTAGGCTTGAAGCACCTGCAAAAGGTGGAGTTTGTGGGCGGTTGCACACCCACCACGGGACACAATGTCAGATGGTTTGCTGTCTTTGTCCACCAGATGGCTTTGCAGCATCCGTTGGTCGAGATCATAATCAATGAAGGGTCTGTTGCAGATGCTGTTGCTGACCTGTAGAGAACTGCAAGATTTGATTAGAGTACTGGACACCATTTATACTCTCCAAGTATGCTGACAGTTTTGCTGTGTGGAAGTTGTGATGCCTGTGTTTACACTTTGTATGTTAGATTTTGCTGATGTTTACTACATATTGGGTCACAATGCAACACCAGAAGAATCTGAGACATGAAGCCACAAAAGGAATTTGCCCAACATTTGCTGCTGTAGACATCAACGCACTATAGTGCTAGCTAGGACCGGTCAGCTTTGAGTCCTTGGGGCTGCTTCTACTGTAACAACAATTAACGTTGTCATGTCTCGTACCATGCATCATACAGGAGTGCTCTTGACTACTCACTTTGCATCTCATCAATTTTATGAACAAGCCGGGGGAAACACGGTCCAGCTTGATATTTTCTTCACTCCAACATTGTGACGTGACTTAGGCTGCAATGTAATGCAATCAATGGTGTGGCCAAAACGGCCTACGTTGTTGTTCAGGGCCCTTGACGATTTTCTGATCTTATGTGTACCTGAAGTTTGGGTCTCGAATTGTACAGAGGTCAACTGATTAGCAAGTATGGGCTATGCAAAGCAGTCAAAAGATGCAACGAAGACAAAGTTTGGCAGAACAGGCCAAGCATTATGTTTGAACCCCATCCTATGACAGACATGGCAGTTCCAGTAGTGTGCCGTAGTGCCGGTACACACGGTGTGCACACTCTAAGCTAAACTAAGATTCTGAGGATGCCTGAAGTACATCATCTTCTTCATTTGCTTCAAGTTTTGCAGACCGTGTCTGGAGAAAGTCTGGTTTGTGCTTCAACGTCTGCAAGAACGTCTGTGGGTGCTAGGCTGCAGCAGACTATGACCGCTGTTTGAGCACTGCCACCACTGGCCTTCAGCCGCTCTGGGCTTGGTGAGGGATCGAAGTCGTAGAGTGTTCGCACGTTCATTTTTGCAGACTCATTTGTACTGTTGAACGCAGGCTATGGAAGCAGAATTTGGGGCGTCCGGCAGAAGTGTTACGTGGTACCTGTCTCAAGACTTATGGGCAAAAGTTTTCAGTCGTTTGCAGCCCAGTTCGAGATCTGACATACGTGGAAACACTGCTGCTTTTGCCAAGCAGTACTCCCGTTATCAGCATCTGCAGCTTGTCTGCAAGAAGTTTCACAGCGTGTTTTTGCAAAACCCAGCGTTGTCCGGTCAACTCTTTTTGGGACCAAGGTCTGATCTCGACCACGACAAGAAGATAAGCCTACTCCTATGGATGCGGCGCCATGGTGCAACGCTAAGAATCATAGACGTGTCCGACAGAATTGGCGACACAGTGTTAGCATCCCTGACTTGCGCAGACCACAAGCTTGAGTCAGTCAGCTTCGGAAGCCCCACCACCACCACAATCTGTCTACTATCGATATTCACTTCTCTCTCCTTCTGCAAGCTGTCTGCATATGAAGGTGGAATGAGTTTGATGCCGCTACACAGCCTTCCTCTCCTCAGGCACCTGCTGCTATCATATGGCAAATACACCGAAGTGTCTGTGGCAAAGCTGCAGTATCTGGGCATCAAATTTGCAGATGTCACAGTGTTTAGTACGAACTGTGATCTTGTTCTTAAGGGTCTGGATCTGGTTAATTGTGAGCTTCGAAATCTGCACAGCAGTGGGCTGTCTGCATTGACAAGCTTGCAAGAGCTTGTCTTGAAGAACAGCAAAATTCATGCTGACAACATAGTTGATGACTTTGATTGCCGCATGTTGTGGACAGGCAAGCAGCCAGAAGGTTTGTCAAGTCTCACTAGGTTGACATCCTTGCAAGTTTCTTCACCCCGCCGTGATTCAGATGTTTTGGATTGGGTCTATCAGTTGACATCACTGAAGGCTCTTCACTTGGTCTGTTTTGGCAGCCTTATTGATGTCAAGGAAGAAATAGGTCAACTGAGTAATCTGACTAGCCTAAGTTTTCAAGGAGCTGCTGATGACACAGGGCAAGGCATCACTGGTGAGCTGGATCTCAGTTATGAGCCCAAGACTGAGGTATATGTGCACAGTGAGGCAGAGTGGCAAGCATTGTCATCATTGATGCACTTCAGGGTTGACCATGCCACAATCAATATAGGTGCAGAGTTGTTGGGGCTTGCAGCCTTGAAACATTTGCAAAAGGTGGAATTTGTGGGCAATTGCAAACCTGCCATGGGACACAATGTCAGATGGTTTGCTGCCTTTGTCCACCAAATGGCTTTGCAGCGTCCATCGGTCGAGTTCATAATCAATGAAGGGTCTGTTGCAGATGCTGTTGCTGACCTGTAGGAACTGCAAGATTTGATTGGAGTACTGGACAACATTCATACACTTCAAGTAGTGTGGCAGTTTTTCTGTGTGGAAGTAGTGATGCCTGTGTTTACACTTGTGTATTAGGTTTGACTGATGATGTGCCAAGTTTACTGCATAATGAATCACGATCACACCAGAGGAAATTAAGACTTGAAGCCACAAAAGGAAGTCGCCAATTGGGTTGCAACGTTTGCTGTTGCAGACATCAACGCTGTAATGCTGTGATACTGTCTGGTGCCGTTTCAACAATAGGACCAGTCATCTTCCAGTCCTTGGGGCTGCTTTCACTGTAACAACAATCAATGTTATTATGTCTATCACATGCTTTAAACAGGATTACTCGTGACTAGTCACATTGCATCTCACCAATTCTATGACAGCAAAACAAGCAGGGGGAAACGTGGCCCAGCTTGATAGCTTCTTCACTCCGACATTGTCATGTGACTTAGCCTATAGGCTGCAATTCAATGTAATGCAATCAATGGTGTGGCCAAAACGGCCCACGTTGGCTATGCTGTTTGTTCAGGGTTCATCTGATGTGTATTCGATGTGTTCGAAGTTTGATCTGTACAGAGATCAACTACTTAGCAAGCATAGGCATTGCAAAGCAGGCATAAATGTAACAAAAGAAAAGTTTGGCAGAACAGGCGTTATGTTTGAACCCCACATTGTGACAGACATGGCAGTTCCAGGAGTGAAATGTGGTGCCAGAGCACTGTGCATCAAGGGGTCAGTCTGTCAACAAAAAATATGACATCACACCAGGCACACCCAGTCAGCACACGCACATTCACAGCAACAACACTCAGATCACGTTCAGCATGCAACGCTGCTGCTTCAATCGCTTGTACAATCAAGGAAATACTCATCAAGCTTGCATCTGGCACACCACCCTCTGCAGATTCCTCTCCTTTGGAACCACCCTGCTTGGCGATCTTAGTGCTGAACACTAAGTGGTTCATGAAGCCACTGATCCGCAAGACCCTGGTCACTAATCCTTCTACCCTGGCACCCTTTCGCGCTGCTTGTACAACAAACTGATGCACAGCCGCAGCTGTTGCACATATGCGAATGGCTGGCTCCAGCAGCCCATCTGGGCAGTTGCCAGCGGCCAGTGACTGCAACTCAGATTCAGAGCTGTTCAGCATGATGTCCTGTGTGGCTACTGCATGCAACTGCTGTGAAGCAGTGAACTGGTCCAGAGACAGCAGCACTGCATCATCCTCTCTGTTCGCCTTTGCTCTCTTGGCTTTTGGCTGCCTGGGGGCCGTGTGCAAAGGCCCTGGATGCTTTGGCAGTGTCTGCAGAACACCAGCTAGCACCTCAGGCCAATCAACAAGAAACAGAAAAGAAAATACTGTGCCTTTCGGCGTCAATTTAAATGGGAAGCCATGTATTACATGGGGCTGCCCAGGGGCTGATCAACAATGCAGTGCTTGGACCTTGGTCCAAGAATGTGTGCACTCGCAGATGGGGTGGCAAGCTAAATGTAATCATGCAGGCTTGACTAATCCAGCGCCTTAGCAAACATGCTAACTGTAACCACATGCACATGATACAGTGTTAACCTGCACTGCTCCCCTCTTGAGGCACGACCTTCGCACAAGTTTCTGCAAAAAGGGTGGGTGAGACGCTACCTTGATTGAGCTGGAACAATGCAGCTTGCAGCCTTGGAATACTTGTTTCAAAGCCTGGGCAACCATTTTTTCTGCTGCTAACTTCTGATCCTCAAGGCTTCCTGGCGCAGCCGCTTCAAATCTTTGCAGCTGCTGTGTTGGCACAGCACTTGGATACACAGAGAAATCAAAAACGCAAGAGACCTGACAAGCACTGAAGTTGGCAACCTCCCAAGGTATACTTGTCTCCACTAGAAACACTGTCTGTGGATGGGCCTCAGACTCAGAGGACAGAGCTGCTGAGCGTTGAGCTGGTGCAGTTGCTGAGGCAGGTCCGTCAGCTGCAGATGTGCGTAGCTCAACTGCTGCAGCAGGATCAACAGAAGCTAATGCAGGCACATGCAGTGCTGATGTGGCACTGAGTGCTGAGGTGGCACTGAGTGCTGAAGTGGCACTGAGTGAGGCAGCCTGGGAGCTCCGAGCAGCTGAGTCAAATCTGGTGACTCCCGAGTCAGGTTGGGTTGCTGATGAATGCTTTGCCAGGGCATGCCTGAACAGTCTGAGCAATCTCTTGGTCTGCTTGGCATGCCGACTGCTGATAGCTGCACCACAAACATGGCTGGGCTTCTGATGGGCTGAGTCAGCATGCGTGGACATCTCTGCAGGATGTGCATCGAAGTCTAGCTCATGATCACTTGACTGCAGCTGGGTTGTCTTCTGAAGCCACTGCCAGGTGCAGCCGCCTGCAGAAAGCAGCTGCTGCTCTGTGTAGAAGAGAAAGAAAAGACTGCACCTTTCGGCGTCAATTTAAAGAGAAGCCAAGTGTTATGCCAGGCTGCCCACATGCTACTCTGCGTACACAGTCCTCTAAGGGCAGTGTGCAGGATGATGAAGGCTCCTAGACATTCAAGGGGTCAGGTTCAAGTCAAGCCTGAGAAAGCTCCTATGATCAAGGGCTTGTTTGTGTCAGAGCCACTAGAAAGTTTGTTGATGTTAGACACAGCGTACCTGAGGTGTACAATGAAGATGTACATTCTTTGCAAACCATTGCAGCTGTGGCTATGCATACCTCACTGCAAATGCAGCGCTGCAGCGGCAAAGACTGAGACAAGCAGAAGGAGACTCAGCCGTGCACACACTGCGGACTCTCCCACCTGGCAATGCAGATGACATGCACACAGACCATGCACAGAGATGTGCTTCTTTGGGTTGCAAAGCATTGTGTGCCAAAGCAGAGATTGGTCAAATGCTCACAGCGCAAAGGGAGGGCCAAAGGGCAGCTCTGACTCCACATGTGCCCCTCAAGTCCACTGCTGTGGCCCTTGGACAAGCACAGGAAGTATTTCTTGGCTAAACCCTTATGAGGAAAGTCCACATACAGCCCTCCAGAAAAGCCCTCTGCCCTGGCAGTCTCCAGCAGCAATGTAGCTTGATCCTCCTCTGCATGTAACAGCCATAAGGCTTGGAAGGGTATTGTTCTTTGTCAGAACCATGGTTTTGTCAGGACACAAATGACACCCATGTCGCGCTGAAAAGCGGCAGCCATAAAATGGTGCAGCAACTGTTCCAGCACCAGATGCAGAAGCTGCCTTGTAGTATGTAATGAGAACAATTACTCAAGAAGTATGCTTGTTGAGCTTAGTGATGAGTCATGGCCTGCTTCCGTCTTCCCTGATCTGTCGCTCAAATGGCTGACAGGCCAAGGGAAGCTTGCACCCAAATTGGGAACACCTCAAGCTGTGTATTGCACGCCTAACAGCATCATCTTGTCTTTTTTTTCTTCTGTCGAGTCGTGCAAATGCAAACTATGGTGCACACAGCACATAATACCTGTCAGATAGACTTGCATCACTGCCTTGCGCTCAGGCTTCAGACAGTGGTGAAGGCTCCTGAACAGGCGGCGCAGGCCCTTGCGTGGCTCTGAAGCATGGCATAGCCACTGCACTGCAGATATGCTGATGGCCCCATCTATGCTGTTGTCCCTCAAGGGCATGCCCTGACCCATGTCACTCTGCACGACAAGTCCTCTGCCAGCTGCTGCATTCGCTCTGCCTGGATGCTTTACTGTCTTATGATTGAGACTGTTATGACCAGTTCTGGATGCAAGTGACAGGGTATTGCGCGGTAGGGCTGCTGAATCTAGCTTGAGTCTTTGCTGCTTTGGGTTTAAGGCAAGCTGGCCGTCAGGCAGCATACTGGGAGATGTCGTGGTTCCTTGCGCCAGTGCTAGCATGCCTGAGGAGATGTCACACCCAATCCAGGCATGGCCGTGTTTTGTGAGCACAGCACCGCTCAAGCCTGACCCACAGCCAAGGTCAAGCAGAAACTGCGGAGCAGCCTGTATTGGGAAGCACGGCATATGAGTTTGCAGGCTTGAATGCACAGCAGCAGTCTGAGATGTATACTACTTACAGGTAGGTCTAGCAGCTGCAGCGCTGCAACAGTGAGTTCTTCTTGCAGCTGAGAAGTCTGGTGGCAAGTGCTGTATCGAAGTGCCTCCCTGCTGTCATAGAAGGATGGAGCAGTGCCCTGTTGTTCCGGCATGAGAGCTGACATGTTGGGGTCAGTAGCCTCTGCTGACGGCCAGTGCTCAAGTCAGAGCAAGAGCATGTTCCGTAGTTTCCTCTATCAGAGTGATGGAGGTGCGCTTGCATCCGCGCGCTCAAGCTTGCAATCGGCGAGCAGGCGCAGGTGAAATGCCAGACCCAGCGCCGGTTCAAAAGTCCATGTCGGGGTCTATTGCAGGCACTCCTAGGTTTTGGGAATTCCAACCGACGAAAGTATCTTGTGTGAGTTGGGATGCCCTCACTGAATGCTGCCTGCAGCATTTGACGAAGTGAACACCGTGTGCCAGCGATCGCTTGCACGTGTAAACGGGGTGATATTGCCAGACCGGCAGACTGTGTTACACGACTGTCGCTGATCTTTGCGCATCCAGTCTTCTGGTGCTGTTTTAACTGGCGCCAAAGCGTATCACATGCGAGGTTCTGACCTGGACTTCTTTCTGATTAATCCGGAAAGTCAGCAACTTCAGCTTCAATCCTGACAGTTGACACTATAATACGCAACAGGTGTTTCAGTGGTAAGTTCACCAAGGGCAAACCAAATAGCATCAACCAGCCCAGCAGCCCCAGATGAGTATGCAAGCACTCAAGGAATCACTACCGGCTGGAGAATTGGGTGGTATGGGTGGCATCCAAGTCACCGTCACTGCTGGATCCCTTCCCCAGCAGCAGCCTAGAGGGCCATACAACATGCAGGTATTCAACCATGGCAACACCCAAGTGTTGATGGCACAGGGGCTGTCCAGCTGCCGGCATTCAATCAACGCAATGGCAGTGAGCAAGCGTCTTGACTGCAATGAATGCATGGACGCTGAATGCTGCAGGCATCATGTGATCTGTTAGAAGCTGCTCAGAAAGGGCAGATGCCGGATGTGAAGGCACTTCTGCTCAATGGTGCTGACCCTGAAGCCAAAGATAAAGAGGTAACTTATAGCAGCTGCATTTGCATCTCTGGCATTAACGCCGCATACGTTTCTTGTGAGACTCTGGTTCTGATCGACACTTTAAGTTGCAGCAAATGCTACATCCTGCCTCATGTGGCAAAACACTGCAGTTCATACTTTTGTTGCAATCAAATTGGCAATAACGTGCTCCGTGTGGCAAAAGGAATTGTGATGCTGTGTCGGCCTGTGATTGCATGCTTGCTGCAGGGATACACTGCATTGCATGGGGCCGCAGGAGGGGGCCATGTAGCTGTTGTTGAGACCCTTCTGCTCAATGGTGCTGACCCAAAAGCAAGAGATATAGTCGCTGTACGTCGCAGCAGCTGCATTAGCATCTCCAGCATTGACACTGCATACATTGCTGTTGAAGGGTTGATGTTGATCAACACTCTTAGTTGCAGCAAATCTCACGTCCATGTGTCATGCCCCGTGTGGTAGAACACTGCAGTGCACATTTTGGTGGCATCCATGTTGGCAACGGTGTGCTCCTTATTGCAGAAGCAATCGTGACACTAGGGCAAGCTGCAATTGTATGCCTGTTGCAGGGAAGCACTGCACTGCATCAGGCTGCAGCATGGGATCATGTAGCTGTTGTTGAGACCCTTCTGCTTAACGGTGCTGACCTTGAAGCCAGAGATCACAGTGTAAGTTTTGTCAGCTTGTACAAAAACTTTGAGTCATTGCAATACAAACTCATCATACCCATGCCTTGCTCAACGTTTGCCTAAGGACATTGGTGATTAGGATATGGCAGCAAACATGACTCAAAATATTGCACCGGTTCAGGACTGGACACCCTTGCATTGGGCAGTAGTGGGTGCCAAAGTCAACTGTGTCAAGTGCTTTTTGGCCCATGGTGCAAATACACATGCACGGACAGTTGAGGTAAGGTCCCTTTGCTTGCATAATTCATGACTCAAGTCTGGAACATGGCCTAGTCATCCAGCTGATTGTTGACAATAGGCAAACGTATATATATACAGCTGTCTATGCTTTACAGATATGTAAGCCTCATTCATGCCCACCATACATATGTATCATGCGTCGATTGAGAACGCACAACATCAGCAAGCCAGCAGACTGATTGCAATAGTGTCAACTCTCAGCCTTGAGCAAGGACCCTGGCATGCATGCTGTCTTTGCACAAGCCAATCTCGTCTGATAGCATGCTTACTTGCGAGCCGTCTGAGTGCTGAACAAGATGTTGGCAGGGCAAACATCCATTGCACATGGTAGCCTGTTATGGTGATGGAGACAGAGAAAAGGCAATTGTGGCCCTTCTGCATGCGCACAATGCAGATGTCAACGCTCAAGATGGTGAAGTGAGTTTTGCACATGTGCACCGTTCCATAGAAAGTGATGCAAACATGTTGCAACACGACAGCGCTTGAGCTACAGCAATCCAGTGTGCATTTGGAACGCCTTTGCAACATCGTGCAATGTCAAGACTGTATTTCAGAGGCTCTTCTGAATGTCATGTGGCCTTGACTGCATGACTAGTGTGGCATAGGACTGATGCAGTTACTTTCGCTGCTGTCACGCTGTGCTGCTCTCAAAATGCAAAGACGAACGGTAACGCTGAAGGTCAACAGATTTTAATCTCAGTACCTCACAGCAGAAATTTGTGTCGACAGGGTGAGACATTGTTGATGAATGCTACACGGCAGGGCTGGCCAGGCATTGTTAAGCTGCTGGTGTCTCTTGGAGCAGACACCACAATAAGATCCTCAAAGGTATATCAGCCTATGTCTCAACCTTTGTAGCTTATGCTGTGGAATCAATAATAATAATAATAATCAAAACGTGTACTTAGCCAGCAGGCATCAGGTACGCGCGACGCAATTCAATTGTGAATCAATGGCTGAGGTCATTGCAGTTGCAAGTTGCCGTGGGCCCTCTCTGGTCACTGCAACGTGCAAGATGTGCCAGGTGTGAAAGAGCAAAAAAATTAGTGCAGTCTCCACATTTTGCAGGGCTGGACAGCACAGGATTATGCTCATGATGAGAAACATTTGAGCTGTCTTGAGGCACTCCCAAACACTTGAGTCAAGCAGCAAGCAGGCACGGGCTGGTCCACAGTGGTGGTTTCGTTCGCGATGGTTCACAATAATTGGCTCGCCCAATTTCCGTTTACCACCACATGTGCCTTTGACATTTTGGTCTTTTCACGCCATGATAGTGGATGCTGTCATCAATGAACAAAACAAGCGGTAGCTTGCGCCACAACACTTTTGTTGGGATACCACGAAGCAGCTTGTACAAACTTGTGTACAGAAACCCACTCCAATGCATGTGTCAAGCTTGTAAAACATATGTGCTGCATTTCTAGAAACTTGCTCCGTGATCACTACACCGTGATCAGAGCAACTCTTCAAAGTATCTCACCAAAATACCTTGTTAGGTAATGCTGCAGCAGCAGCAAGTTGAACGCCTGCTGTGGTGACAGCTGGCAACTTGATGCCTCAACGGCGAGGAGTGCCAGAGCCGTCTGGGATACACAGCTGGATGAGATCTACTCCTTGAGACAGAGGCACACGTGTACATGTACATGCTTTCTGCCCGATGTGGCATGCACCTGTGCCCAGCTGGAATGTGACTCTGCAGGTGAGACATGTCATGGGCCAGTCATGCTTTGGGCGCATTGGTGCGCTCTAATGAGCCCTGATGTGGCTGAGCGTTACAGTTATGCTGGGGTGCCTATGTTTGCTCATTGAGTTGATGCTGCGTGGCATGTGCCCGTGAGTGTACAGTCAGTTGATGCATGCTGGCAGGTGACTGCAGATGTGGCAGAAACAATGCAGATATCCAATGAAAGGCACCGACGCCGACTGCACTGCCTCAACACAGCAGCTTACATATTTAGAACACCGCTTTCACAAGTATCTTATTGTGTTGATACATACGCCAGATTATAATGTACATCATTTGACTGTGCATTTGGTTGTGATGCAGTGGCTATGTCGAGGACAATAAGACGATTGTTACAAGACTATCATCAGCATGTGCAACAGGCCACCGCCGTCTAAAGATCATGTTCAGTACCAAAGAAACAACTTGACGTGACAGTTTTGACAGAAATGAAAGTCTTAGTTAGTTACAAACACTGGCTTGATAGCTCTGGTGTGGTACCTTATGACAAAAGCTTGCATATGCATGCACAGCTGCATAAACACTTTGCCACACATTCTCTTAACCTGCCAGCTCTACCTCCTGGGCGACTGCAACAAGTCAGCTCATTCAAGTCGATTCAATAGGTTCTTCACATGTTACACAACTGAAATGTGCTGAGAACCTTCATCAAGTCAATTCAATAGGTTCTTCCACTGTTACACAACCGGGAATGGCTGAGAGCCTCTACCAAGTCAGGCTTGACCTGCCATTGGCTGAAAGCTCCACCGCTGCTCTATTGCTGTGCTCGATCTTTGCAGTGTGTAGTCAGATGCAAACCCACTGGCCCTCAGATAGGCTTGTACGGTCATTGCATCCACTGCATCTACCATCAAAGCTTGCCTGCTTTGCAGGGCACCCACACCTGCAACAAACGCATCTGCTTAAGTGCTCATCAACCCTTTGACACCAGAAGTGGTATGAGACTTTTTCTTTGTGGTGTCAACCTGATGACCAATCCCCAAGACTACACTTGTCAGCAAAGCTCGTAGACACCTGTGTGTATGTACCAGCATGTCACTCGTACATGACTTTGTACCCTGTCAAAGAAGTGCAAAGACATTTCCTCATGCTTGCTGTGCGTGCAATTGCAAATTGCCCCCTCAGGTGCCAGATGAGAGGACACATGAGGCTCTGTCACAGGCCAGAGCCCACAATGTGCACCAGATGATCATCCGCTATAACAAATGCGTGTCACAGGCTGCAGCATGTGCAGTAAATTCCACGAGGCATGCTATGCTAGCTTCCTCATACGCGCAAGAGTACAACACACTTTTCAAATGCGCCAGCTTGCTGGTGATGTTGATGCTGGTTGGGATTGGGCCGAGACTCTACATCATACCATAGCGTGCAAACCGGAGACACAGCACCACTAGATGCAATCTCGTGTATCTGACATACAGCACCACTACATGCAGTCCGGCATCTTGCCACTGGTAACTACACATATACACCACTTACACTTGTGAAAAAAAAGCGCAGCATTACCAGATGTGGCTCTGCATACATGGCATTGCCACTTACCCCACAGGTTTGCAGGAGCCTCCATGCGCACTGTGAAGGCACCTCCACTATTCAGCTTGTTCGCTGCTGTATTCTCAGCTGTGACTTGTGCCTGTAGCAAGGAAGCATCATCGTCAGGTTGACAATGACAAGAAAGAAGGCTGAAAGAAAGTCAAAGCTGCAGTCAACGCAGTCAACTGTCTCCCATTCAGGACAGCAAGACCTGAACGTCCTGTACTCAAAACATTTTGTAGTCAAAACATTGTATGCAGAGCACACATGGGTTTAGGGACTAATACATGTACGGCATGTACAGCATGTATACACGCCATGAGAAACTAGTCATAGATATATATATATATATATATATATATATGTGCGGCATATATACAGCGTGTGATGACAAGCAGAGTCAAGCTATGCTAGTGCTGGTCAGTGCTGCTTGAGATGCATGTTGAGAAGCGGTTTGAGGCGCTCACATGACTTTCTCATCTCACCAAGCATTATTGTCTTGAACAATGCATTCAACCTAATGGGTCTGGTGACCAATTCAATGATTGATTGATTTGAACCTGTGCCAGCCTTTGCTCTCGCATTAGCCAGGTAGGTCTCAGGTATGCCTCAACCAATGGTAACCAATGTGTGTAGACTACAAAACGCATCAACAGGCACTGACAAAATGGGCATGCCGTGCCATGAAGGCAGATGAAGGCAGTTCAGCATGCCGGTGGCGAAAAGCAAAAGCAGGAAGCAGGTTAGCTACCTTGATTGCAAAGCCTCTGTCCACAAACACGCTGAGTAGCTTCTGCACTCTCTCTGGGACCAGAGCTGACTGAGAAGCTGTCAAGGGCTCAGGGGTGCCCGGGAAGGTCTCCTCCTACATTTTGAATTTGAATTTTCAATTTGAATTTTAAAAACGCTCAAATGCTCAATGCACAATTTGGACTACACAGGGATTTAGTACGTCTTGGTCTCCATGGGATTTACACTGACAAGCAAACGGCATAGCAATGTTGAAGCTATCCATGTCGAGAAGAAGGTCTCCTCCTAAGGTTTGAATTTCAAACGCTCAATGCATAATTTGAGCTACACATGAATGTAGTATGTCTTGGTCTCCATGGGATTTACACTGACAGGCAAACAGCATGGCAATGTTAAACCTATCCATATGGAGAGGAAGGAATGAGGCAGAGTTGAGATGCATGAACAGGACACTTCTTTGGACCAAGTCTCGAGTGAGATGAGGAGGATGTAGGATACGCTTGCCTAGACTACTTTGTGCAGCACAAGCAGCGTACACGGCAAGCCTGTACTTGTGACTGATGTTGCTGCATGCAGCATGAGAAAGTTTGGGAGATCAATATGAGTCACTCACTCGGAAGCCATTTCTAAGGCCATCATATATGAAATCTCCCGTCCTCAATGCCACTTGTGCTGGCAAAGCAGAATTGTCCTTGAATGTGGCATCGCGTCGCACTGTCTTGCTTTGATCTGGGCAATCTTCACAGAACTCCTGTGCAGACATGCTGCAGTTGTCACACACATTTTGGGGACACATAGTACCCACGACTGTGCATATGTTGAACAACGTCTGGAACATACATTCTTGAATGGATCTCAGGATAAAAGCCTGATGGCACAAGGCTTGTCAAGATCTCACAGCTTGTGAGCTGTTGAGTGAATGCATGTAAGATGCCTCAGGCATGATGCGGTGCAGGATGAGATGTGTGAACAAGCTTGCGGCTCAGGACAGCAGCAGGTCTCATTGTGAACAGGCAGAGCAGGAGAAACTTATAGTGTCAGGTCAAAGACAGCCATGCCACAAGGCGAGGCAGGGCAGGGCAGGGCAGGGCAGGGCAGGGCAGGGCAGGGCAGGGCAAATGCAAACGCAAGACAAAGATAAGGCAAGGCCAGGCGCACCTTAAACACCTGTAGGCCCTTTGGAATGATGGTACCAACTGT
>JAABUK010006684.1_pt1 | contig 17066 bp, 15 predicted proteins | sample 5559141 | NCBI WGS metagenome assembly JAABUK01 (sample SAMN10711869, study PRJNA513367) | rock metagenome | isolation source: Antarctica rocks | place: Antarctica: Victoria Land, Pudding Butte nord | collected 2016-01-03
GGGCAGTTCCGGTTTTTCCTGCACATCGACCTGTCGCGGTCCAAACGGGACGACCTTCAGCTGATCCTGTTCTCAACGCTGATCGCCCTTCTGATGGTGGCGGGCACCATCTGGATCTACTTCAATCAACAGATGCGGATGATGTGACCGCCGTCCGGTTGCGCCCCCGGCACAAGCAGACGGCGGCGCCACGGGAGCCTGCTCGGTGCAGATCGAAGCACCGGACGTGTTCCAGCACTTGTTTCGCTGCCAGGTGTCACGACCAAACACATCTACGTTGAAAGCAGGTCATCGCCGAGCACCTCAGAGCCACCCCTTTCAGGGTGTTTCAGTAGGCGCCAGCCGCTGGGTGGCTGCTTTCTGGCTTACCGGGGGAGCATGGTTCCAGGACCGCGCACTGGGCTGCTCGACCCACTCGCAATGACGAAGTAATAGTTAGCAGATACAACGTTATTACTAGTACTCTCAGCATCCATAATTGACGCCATCAAGTAATGAACACCCTGAAAGGGGTGCACCTCAGAGCCAATCCCGAACTCGCCAATCCGGCGCCGCACGGCCGGGCAGGCCCTGGTGACACCACCAAGGCGCGTCCCATCGCGGACGCTGCCTAGGATGTCTCACAGCCGGATACACAACGTGTCGCAAGAGTTTGCTTGCGGCTACGTCACCGCGAATGATTTCGAGCGCGGGGATGCCGTAGCGGAAAGCACGAGTGGCCAGACGAAGGCCTTTCTGGTCGAAGTTGCTACGATGACGATCAGAGACCAGACGATCCGCTGGCCGTAGTTGTTCATCACTGCAGCCAGCGGCTTTTCCCCCCAGTATCCAAGTCAACAAAAAGGAATCAGCAGTGATCACGCGAGCCTTTACAACACGGTGGAAGATCGTTTGCGTAATGACATCGCTGTGCGGGGGGACTTCCACTGCCCGCTACGGCACAATCCCTGACTTGCCCAATGCCGCAGACGCTACACGGCCCGGGCAGGGCTGTTCAACGCTGCTGGATGGGTTGTACTGAGGCTGCTCTGCTGCATACAAGGGGCGAAGTAGGCGTCTGATCGCAAGGGGGGTTCCCGAGCCGGGCAATGTCTGACTTCTACGGCAGCAACTGGGTGGAAGATTGCCGTGGCTGCGTTTTCGCCGTTGTTGGATGTGCTGGCGGACGTCATGGACCAGATCAGGTCGCCGTCGGCGGCGGCCTTGCGGGCCGGCGGCTTGCCCCAGCTGCGGCGCGCGCCGGCGAGGATGTCGAGGATCACGGTGCCACCCCGGACCTTGTGCGGCGGGACCTCGCCGGCCTGCCGGTGGGCGTAGCCGATGGCAGCCATCCGGAGGGCCAACGTTTGTGGGGCGGTGCCGGCAGCGGCGAGGCCTGACAGGTGGACGGCCACCACGGCCGGCTCGGCCGGAAGCGTCTGGTGACCGGTCTCCGTCTCCTGGCACCAGCGGCCGAACGCGGTCCAGTGCTGCAGGTATTTTGCGCGCGTGGACGCCGCCCGCGAGGCATCGGCGTAGCTGCGGGCGGCCTCGACCTGCTCGGGCGTGAATGTCGTAACGCCCTTCAGTCTGTCCGGGACCGCGATCGCCTGGTCCGTCACGGGCTGGCCGTTCTTATCGTGCTCCGGAGCTGCCGCCATCGCATGTTCCCCATTTCTGCCGAGGTCCTCCGGAAATCATCTTTGCCGGATGTGGTGACAGCGATCGGCATTGTGCTTGTGTGGCATCGGGGAGCTCGAACCGGAGAAGCAATAGCATCCTACCACTCCTTAAGTCGATGAAGTGCACCAACGCCTTTATTCCAAGCCAAAGTTGAGCTCAGCTTCCTGCTTGTCCTTCCAAGTAGGCTTCAATCTGCTTCCAAATGGACACCTCGTCCGTCACCAGCCATTCCCGCTGGACCCGGCCATCCAGGATCTCCGCGTGGCTGAAACCCATAATGTAGACGGGGGCACCAGTCGGCTCGCCGAAGTGGCCAAAACCGGCGTGGGTGCCCCGCAACGACCAGCGTAGTGCGACGCGTGTCGCTTGACCTCCGCCGGTGTTGACGGTGGCGCTCTGGACCGAGAACCCGGCGTCTGGGAACGAGGCGAGGTAGCCCAGCACGAAGCGATCAATGTCCACATGGCCATGGTGGTGCCCGCCGCCGGGCGCGGCGAGGTCAGCACCGTGGAAATATAGTTCGCGGATCGCGGATGGGTTCTTGGCGCCCCAGATACGGCGGTATCCTTCCAGATATAGCTCGATGTCCGGCCCGGCTTGGACCTCGGGCCGGTAGCGGCCAGGCCTATCGTGCTCAGGCAGGAAGAAGGCGACGGCGCCGGTGCGGCGCAGGTCTTGCGCGACCATTTGCCGGGCCAGGGCGCGCGGCTCGATCCCCAGGCAGTTCGCGAAGGCTGCTTGGTCGCGTCCCAGCCATTCTTCCGTCACCACTCCGTCCACCACCCAGCAGTCGGCGATGACGCGGGACCGGACAATGCGTCCGGTGGCATGTCCGTAGGCGCTGTCCCCGGTGTGGCGCATGACCGAGACCAGACGGTGCGAGGACAGGAAGGTGCCGTCGTCATAGCCGACCCAGATCACGTCCTCCCCCACCAGTTGTCGGTCGGGAAAGCTGTGCAGGGTTTGCAGGGTCTGCGAGGCAACGCCGGTGTTGCCGGTCGTGAGGCCGGTGGGCGCCCGCAGCAAGATGTTGGGGGCATACAGATGGTCCAGCTTGCCGCCGATGCCGCGGTCCTCCCAGATTTCCCGGGTGATGCCGTAGATGAAGCTGGGAACGTCGGGGTAGCCGGGAGTTTTGGGCGTCATCGGTACTTCCATAGTACGGCGGAGGCGCGGCGCGCGCCCTCGGTCAGGGCGGCGAGCTTCATCCAGACGATGTCCGGGTCCACGGCGCCAAACCCGGCGAAGGTCGAAAAGCCGCAATCCGATCCGCCGATCACCCGGTCGCGCCCGACGAGCCCGGCGTAGTTCAGCAGGCGCTCGGCGACCAGATCCGGGTGCTCGACGTAGTTGGTGCTGCTGTCGAGTACACCGGGGATGATGCACTTGTCGTCCGGCAGCTTGATCTCCTCGAACACGCGCCATTCATGGGCGTGGCGGGGATTGGCGCCCTCGAACGACAAGAAGCCGGCATGGATGCCCAGCACCGTCGGCAGCAGCCGGGCGATGGGCACGTCCAGGGTGTGCGGCCCCTCGTAGTTGCCCCAGCACAGATGCAGCCGCACGCGGTCGGGCGGGATGCCGGCCAAGGCGGCGTTCAAGGCGGCGACGTGGGCGCCGATGCGGTGGATGAACTCGTCCTCGGTCAGATGGGCGTACATAGTCTGCCGGCCCAGCGCCAGGTCGGGGCTGTCCACCTGCAGGACCAGCCCGGCGTCCACGATGCCGCGGAACTCCGTCGCCATCGCGTCGGCCAGTGCGCCCAAGTAGGCATCGTCGTCGCGGTAGTGCTTGTTGGGCTGGAACAAGCTGATGACGCCGGGGGCGGCGGCGTTCATGAAGCCCTCGGCGTAGCCACTGGCGGACAGCGCCGCCTGGAAGCGGGCAATGTCGGCCTGCAGCGGCTCCATGGTGCGGACGGTGATGTCGCCGGTGCAGCAGGGCCGCTTGTAGCTAGGCGTGCCGCCGGACCCGGCCAGACGCTTGGCATAGCTCGGGACCAGCAGCAGGTCGGCGGGAATCCGCCGCTCGCTGTCGCCGGAGAAGCCGGTCAGGCGCTCGCCGATGTAGGTGGCGTAGCTAATCTTGCTCATCTCGCCGTCGCTGGGGATGTCCACCCCGGCGGCACGCTGCCTTGCCACGACGTCGTGGACTGCCTCGGCGACAGCGTTGGCGAAGGTTTGGGGGTCCACGGGCTCGCCGGCCTCGCGGGCGAACAGCATGTCGGACACGTTCTTGGGACGCGGCAGGCTGCCGACATGGGTGGTCAGGATGCGGTCGGCCATCGGCTACGCCCCGGCCTGGCTGGCGGTGCGGCCAGCGTGGATCTGCGCCAGGATGGCAAGCTCGTCGAAGATGCGCCATTCCCGCAGGATCTTGCCGTCGCGCAGCTCATAGTGGCTGGCGCCTAGCACGTTGACCGGGGTGCGGGTGACGGGTCCGTAGGTCGGCACGCCGCTGTAGGTGCCGCGCATCAGCCAGATCACCGCAACCCGCAGGCCCAGCTCCGGCCCGTTCAGCACGGCGATGTCGCGCACCTCCACCTTGAAGTCGGGGAAGGTGGCGAGGAGGTTGATCAGCTCGATCTGGTAGGGGTCAATGCCCTGCACCCGCTTCATGCGGACGGAGTGGCAGACGATCTGCCGGTCGAAGTAGGCGGGCACGCGGTTGAACAGCCTAGCATTCCAGACTTCCTCGAACATGGATTGGACCATCCTGCATTCCCGTTCGTGCGTGGCGGGACGCGCGCCGGACACCCCGAGATGGGCCGGGTCGGCGATATGCCCGGCGAAAGCGCCGGTGCTGCCGCCCGCCTGCATCGCCGCGCCCAGCACCGGGCTGGCGTCGGCCAGGCCGGCCGCGACCTCATAGGGGTCGAGGCCTAGATTCTGCAGCACGGCCCACTCGTCGCGGACCAGCCACTCCTCCAGCACCTTGTTGTCCCGGACCAGGCAGTGCGCGACGGTGCGGGACACCCAGTCGCGCCCAGTTGGTGGGCCATAGGTCCAATAGCCCGAGTGGGTGCCGGTCTTGAGCACCCGGTGGCTGCTGATGAAGCCGTTGGGGCCGCGGGCTTCCCAGATCACGTCCTCGCCATGCCCGCCGCCGCCGTTGGGGAAGGCGGCGAATTTCTGCAGGCTGTTGTTGACGACATAATCCCAGTCGTAGGTCTCGCCATAGGCGGTGTGGACGCGGACCTGCTTGTCGTAGTGCTCGGTCAGGCGGCCCAGGCCCCGATCTATCCAGATGGCGTCGGTCCAGCTCAGGATGTAGTCGCGGGGATCGCGGTAGGGGGCGTAGGCGGAGGGCAGCAGGCCGGCAGCGTCTAGCCCGGTGATGGTGTCCATTCTTGTCTTCCTCCTGTCCGCATTCGAATGCGGAGTAAAATGCGGCTAGCTTTTGGGTGCAAGCCCCTTCTCCCTCTCCCTCCGGGAGAGGGCTGGGGTGAGGGAAACGGCGAGGGCGGCGCCTGGCCCGGCAAGGTTCCGCTGCATCCGAGGCCCGTTCTTGCGGCCTCCCTCACCCCGGCCCTCTCCCGGAGGGAGAGGGAGCAGGAGAAGGACGCCTTGTGCGACGTGGGCGGCGCTGCCATTGCTGCGGGATGGCAGGCAGGCAGGGGTGCACGGACCGGGCTGGCGGGCCGGTGGTCCCGCGGGGGCGCCGGGTTACGTCGTATGACGTGGCGAGGGCGGCAGGGGTGGCGCAGTCCACGGTGTCGCGCTGCTTCGTGCCAGGCAGCGAGATGTCGGATGTCACCCGGACCCGGGTGCAGCGGGTGGCGGCTGCACTGGGCTATGTGCCCAACGCCATCGCCCGGTCGCTGATCACCCGGCGGTCGGAGATGGTGGCGGTGATCGTCACCGGGTTCACCCTAACGACCAACCCGGCCATCGTCGCCGGCATCGGCCGCGCCCTCGCGGGACACGGCAAGCAACTGCTGCTGATGCCGGTGGAGGGAGAGGAGGGCGCCCGGGACGCGGCGGAGGCGGCGCAGCGCTACCCCTTGGATGGCCTGGTGCTGGCGACGACGCTGGACGCGGCGGCGGTGCGGCCATTCCTGCGCCGGGGCGTGCCGGTCGTGTGCTTCAACCGCGCGGCGCCGCTGCCGCGGGTGGACCGGGTGGCGACCGACCATGCCGGAGCAGCCCGCGAAGTGGCGGGGCTGCTCCATGCCGCCGGGCACCGTCGGTTCCTGTGCCTCGGCGGGCCGGAGGGCTGGCCGGTCAACGCGGAGCGGACCCGGGGCTTCCTGGAGCGGCTGGCGGAGCTGGGCGTGCCCGTTGTCCCAGTCGTTGCGGCGGAGCAGTCCTATGCCGGCGGACGCGCGGCGTTCCTGGAGCATGTGCAGTCGGCGGGGGCGCCCGATGCGGTGTTCTGCGTCAACGACCCGCTGGCGTTCGGTGTGTTGGACGCTTGCCGGTTCGAGCTGGGGTTGCAGCCGCCGCGCGACATCTCGGTGGTGGGGTTCGACGATGTGGCGGAGGCGGCGCACCAAGGCTACGACCTGACGACGGTGCGGCAGGGGATTGGCGACCTGGCAGCGGCGGCTGTCGGAATGCTGCTGCAACGGCTGGATGCGCCAGACAGTGCGGCGCAGCGGCTTCTGCTGCCGGGTGTGCTGGTGCGGCGGGGCTCGGCGCGGCTTTAGCTGCGACTACGCCGCCGCTGCATCCGCCAGCCGGCCGGCGGTGAAGCCCGCCAGTGCCGGCACCGGGGCCGCCCCGGCCACCATTGCCGCCACGGCCTCACCCAGCCCGGCCGAATGCTTGAAGCCGTGGCCAGAGCACGCAGACACCAACAGCACCCGATTGTTCTCTGGCGCGCGGGACACCAGGAAGTCGCCATCCCGCGTCATGGTGTAGGGGCACACGACGCTGCGCAGCGAGTCCGGCAGCAAGCCCGGCATCCGCTCCGCCAGGTGCGCGCGGTGCATGTGGGCGACCTCCTCCGCTGTCACCTCGCGCTGTAGATGGTCGGGGTCGGCGACGACGGCCTGATACTGCTCCATCGCGATCTTCACGCCCTCGGTGCCCGGCGGCACCGGGAAGCCATAAAAGCCTTCCTCCGGAGTGTTGCCGTAGGTCCAGATGTAAACGGGGCAGCGGTCCGGCGCGAATGCGGCAGGGTCCGCCGGCGGGAACCAGTGTAGGACCTGACGCGTGACAGCCATGTGCGGCGCCAGCGCGGCACCGGCCAGGCCGGGGGACCAGGCGCCGGCGGCCAGGACGGCCTCGGCAGCAAGGATGCTATTGCCAGCGGCTGTGGTGACGCGAACCCCGCCGCCGTCGCGGGCGATGGCAGTAACCGGGGTGTTGGGGCGGATTTCGGCGCCGTGGCGGCGTGCCAGCGCCAGTTGCGCGCCGACGCAGGCCTCGGGACGGACGTAGCCGCCGCCGGGTTCGTAGTAAACCAGCTCGTCCCCGCGGAGGCGGAACTGCGGGTAGCGGCGCATGGCTTCCCCGGCGTCCAGCACCTCGTGCGGGATGGCATAGCGCCTGGCGGCGGCGATGGTGCCGTGGACGAAGCCGGGCTTACCGTGCACGATGGCAGTGCTCCCGGCGGGGGCCAGGATCATGGCGCCGCACTGGTTCAGCAGGGTTTCACCGGTTTCGGCCTCGATCTCGCGCCAGATCTCGTGGGAGCGGAGCACGAGGGGCACATACTGCTCGCCTTCGCCGATTGCGCAACGGGTGATGCGGGTGTCGCCGTGCGTGCTGCCCCAGGCATGCGGCGGGTCCCAGCGGTCCAGCCCCAGCACGCGCTGGCCGCGTCGGGCGAGCTGCAGGAGGGTGGCGGCGCCCATCGCGCCCAGGCCGATGACGATGGTGTCGTAGGTCATGGAAGGGGCTTTCTTCTCCCTCTCCCTCCGGGAGAGGGTTGGGGTGAGGGAAAGGCCAACACAGCTGTACCTGGTTTAGTTAGGACCTGGTCCACAGCTTTGCAGGGCCACGGTTATGCTTGCCGCCTCCCTCACCCCGACCCTCTCCCGGAGGGAGAGGGGGCAGCCGCCGCGTCGGCTATCACTCCGCGGCTTGCAGCATCTTTGCCGTGACGGCGCTGCGGGTTGGCGGCGGCATCAGGGCTAGGGGCGCGACGTGGCCGTCATGGTCCAGCACGGTGCCGGCCCGCAAGGCGGCCTGCACGACCTCCGTCGCCCAGGCAATCCGCTTGCGGGCGTCGCCGGCGGTGATGAGTGCGGCTTCCACCGGACCGTCGCCGGCTGCGGCCAGGCTGCGCCAGATGCCGCCCGGGACGGAGAAACATTCGCCCGTGCCGACGTGGACAGGCACCTCTGCGCCGGGGCCGTTCAGTGTCACGTCCAGCGCGCCGGAGAAGACAATGACGACCTGCTTCTCGTCCAGCATGTGCCGGCCGGTGCTGTTGCCCGGGGCGATGCGCAGCCACTCGATGGAGAAGCCGTGCGGGTTGCCGATAGGCGCGGCGTGCGCCCGGTCCTCCGTCATGCCGTGGCCGATGACGGGGGCAAGCTGCGTGGCGTGGCCCGGCAGGCCCGCGGACAGCAGCGCGGCGGCGGACCAGGCGCGGTCGCCGGCATGGACCACGCGCCGGGCCATCTGCTCCGGCGAGTAGCGGGGCAGGGTGGCGATCTGCTCGGGGCTGAGCGGCGTCATCAGGGCGTCCGGCGCCGGCCTCGGGGTGCCGGCGGCGGTGTCCACCAGCATGTTGGCCTGGGTCAGGAACATGCCGTAGTTGGCGGCGTTCTCCAGGATGGAAGGATGCCAGATGATGCCGCCGGTATCGTCGCCGCCGAGCGCGGTGAAGATCCAGCCGTCTTCCCCACCGGTGTTGGAGAAGCCGCGGAAGATCCAGGTCGGGACCGAGACGACGTCCCCTGGCCCGCCCGTGACCGTGCCATCCCTGCCGTCTGCGCCCCAGCGGAAGGTCCAGGTCCCCCGCTGGATCATGAACACCTCGGCGGTGAAGTGAACGTGCAGGTTGTTCACCGTGCCCGGCGGCATTGCGGCGACGCCCAGGCTGAAGCCGTGCGCTTCCGTCAGGTTCACCACCTGGTCGCGCGACTGCGTGACGCCGGGGCCGACGAGGGAATAGTTCAGCTTCCGCTCGGAGCCCGGCATCTTGCAGTCAATGAAGGCCAGCGCGCAGGCCACCATGTCGGACCGCTTGATCAGGCGCGCGCGGGCGTCCTCGGGTGTCAACGAGGCCATAGTGGTGTTCTCCTGCTTCGCATTCGAATGCGGAAACAATTAAAGCAGCAGATCGGGGCGGATTCAAGCAACTCTTGGCATCATCGCCCTTGCGGACGGGACACGTGTTTGCAACAGTGGACGGCAAGGAGAACCGGAATGCCGATCCTGCCTGACGCAACGACCAGCACCGGGCGCGGGGCGCCTCTCCTACAGGCGCGCGGCATCATCAAGCGGTTCGGCCACGTCGAGGCCTTGCGCGGCGTGGACTTCGACGCCCGCGCCGGTGAGATCACCGCGCTGATCGGCGACAACGGCGCCGGCAAGAGCACGCTGGTGAAGATACTATCCGGCGTATATCCGCCCACGTCAGGCCAACTGCTGGTGGACGGCGCGCCGGTCACGTTCGGGTCCCCGGCCGATGCGCACGCCCTGGGGATCGAGACGGCGTATCAGGATCTGTCGGTCTGCCCCGACCTCAGCCCGTCGGCCAACATGTTCATGGGGCGGGAAGCCGTGCGGCCGGGCCTGCTGGGCCGGCTGGGGTTCCTGGACAATGCCGCGATGCGGCGGGACAGCGCGACCGCCTTCGCGCGGCTGAAAGTGGCGCTGAAGGACATGGACGCCCCAATCGCCAGCCTGTCCGGCGGCCAGCGGCAGAGCGTCGCCATCTGCCGCGCAGCGATGTGGGCCAAACGCGTGGTGTTCATGGACGAGCCGACGGCGGCGCTGGGCGTGGTGCAGACCGCGCGCACGCTGGACCTGGTCCGCCGCATCAGGGACACCGGCGTCGCGGTCGTGCTCATCAGCCACAACATGCGCGACGTGATCCAGGTGGCGGACACGGTGGAGGTGCTGCGGCTGGGCTGCCGCATCGCCTCCATGGCCAACCAGGGCCTGACGGTGCAGGACCTGGTGGGCGCGATGACCGGGGCGCTGGACGCCGCCACGGGCCTTGTTGAGCCAGAGGCCGTGGCATGAGCGGGAATGTCGAGCTTGCTCCTGCGAACGCGATGCAGGACGTGCCGGGGCTGGGCCGGACGCTGAAGACCGCCGCATCGTCGTCGCCGTTCTACATGGGCATCGTGCTGCTGCTGCTGGTCGCCTTCTTCTCCTTCCTGCACCCAGCGACGTTTGCCAGCAGCTTCAACGTCCGCAACATCTTCCTCGACGCTTCCGTGCTGCTGATCCTGGCGGTGGGCACGACCTACATCATGGTCGCCGGCGGGTTCGACCTATCCATCGGGTCGGTGCTGGTGTTCTCGGGCGTCGCGGCGGCGCAGGTGATGCTGCGGGTGGGCAGCACGGACAGCCTCGGGACGGTGGCGCTGGGCTTTGTCGTGGCGCTGCTGTGCGGGACCGCGTGGGGCGTGTTCAACGGGCTATGCATCACCCGGCTGCGGGTGTCGGCGCTGATCTCGACGCTGGGTTCAATGGGCGCGGCGCTGGGCGGCGCCTACCTGCTGTCGGATGGCAGCGACATACGCACGGTGCCGAATGCGCTGATCGCGCTGGGGCACGGGTCGGTCGGCGGGGTGCCGTGGCTGGTGGTCATCACCGCCCTCGTGGCTCTGGTCGGCGGCATCGTGCTGCACATGACGCGGTTCGGCCGGCATACCTACCTCGTCGGCTCCAACCCGGAGGCGTCGCGCCGGGCAGGGATCAACGTGTCGGGCCATCTGCTGCGGCTGTATGCGCTAAGCGGGCTGCTGGCGGGCTTTGCGGCAATGCTGTCGCTGGGCCGCTTCTCGACCACGACGCTGGAGGGCCATGCCAACGACCCGCTGGAGGCGATCACCGCGGTGGTGCTGGGCGGCACCAGCCTGACGGGCGGGCGCGGGTCGGTGATCGGCACCGTCGTCGGGGTGTTCATCCCGGCGGTGCTGGCCAACGGCTTCATCATCATGGGCATCCAGCCGTTCTGGCAGATGGTGGTGATCGGCTTCGTCGTGATCGCCGCCGTGTATGCCGACCAGATCAAGCGCGGCCGGGGCGAGCGCCTATAGCGGGCGTCCCCAGCCAGAACCGGAGAGCCACATGAAGCGTCTTGCCACCGCCACCGCACTTGTCCTGTCCCTGGCCGCCCTGCCGTCTGCCGGGCGCGCCCAGGCGCCGGCCAAGCAATACAGGATCACCTATATCCAGGGCGTGACCGGCAACCCGTTCTACATGTCGGTGACGTGCGGCGGGGCGGAGGCAGCGAAGCGGCTGGGCGTCACCTTCGATGCCCAAGGGCCGGCGCAATACACTCCGGCGCTGCAGATGCGCGTGCTGAACGCGGTCATCGCCGGGCAGCCCGACGGCATCATGTTCACCGCCGACGACCCGGTGGCGCTCACCGCCACGCTACTGGAGGCGAAGGAGCGCGGGATCAAGATCATCTCCATAGACGGCGACGTGAAGGACATGAGCGTTGCGCTGTCCAACGTGCAATCCGACAACTACCAGGGCGGCACGCAGGCCGGGCGCATCCTGGCGGAGCTGTTGGGCGACAAGGGCAAGGTGATGGCATTGATGAACTCGCCGGCCGCCAACGTGGCGCAGCAGCGGCTGTTCGGCTTCCAGGACGAGATCGCCAAGCATCCGGGGATCAGCTACATCGGCGTCCAGTACAGCAACAACCAGACGGCCAAGGCGGCGTCCATCATCACCTCGACCGTCGCCGCCAACCCGGACCTGGCCGGGGTGTTCACCATCACCACCAACAACACCGAGGGCGCGGCGACCGGTGTGCGGGAGGCGCAGATGGAGGGCAAGATCAAGATCGTCGGCTTCGATACGTCCGATCCCATCGTCGAGGCGATCCGCAAGGGCGTAGTGTCGGCGGATATCGTGCAGTATCCGTACCGGGTCGGCCAGCTTGGCGTCGAGATGATGGTGGATGCGCTGCAGGGCAAGCCGGTCGAGCGGCAGGTGAAGACGCCGTTCGTGGTGGCGACGCCGCAGAACGTGGACACGCCCGAGGTGCAGAAGTTCATCTACCGCACGAACTGCCAGTAGTGGCGGGAAGCAGGCGCATGGCGGACGATGTTCCCGCGGCTGTGCCCGGCAAGGACCCGCTGCTGGCCGCCGGGCCGGAGCAGGTGCTGCAAGTGGAGCGGCGCGACTACGTGGACCTGGCGCCCACGACGCGCCCGCGCCGGCAAAGCATGCGCGGCTTCGATCCCATCTACACCGACATCGTGGACTACATTGTCCGCTGCACCCACCGTATCTGGGACGAGCGCGACGTCGGGCTGATCTACACCCATTACACCCACAACGCCGTCATGTACACGGCGCTGGGCGCGATCTATGACCGCGAAACCATCGTGCAGGACACGATCCAGCGGCTGGTGACGTTCCCGGAACGCCGGGGCATGGCGACCCAGGTAGTCTGGCGCGGCAACGACGTGGATGGGTTCTACACGTCGCACTACGTGACTGGGGCCGGGCGGCACACGCAGGCCGGGCTGTATGGCCCGGCGACCGGACGGTCGTTCAACACCCGCACCGTCGCGGACTGCATGGTGTTCGAGAACCGCATATACCGGGAGTGGATGGTGACGGACAGCCTGGGGCTGGTGCGTCAGCTCGGCCTGGACCCGGACGCCATCGCCGAGGCGCGGGCACGGGAGATGCTGGGCCACGGGCACGAGGCCGTGGACATCGGCGAGGCCGGGCGGATGCTGGGGCAGATGCCGCCGGAGGCGGAGGCGGACACCAGCCTCGCGCATACGGAAACCGAGGCGTGGTGCCTGCGCGGGCTGCACGAGGTCCTCAACCGCCGGATGTTCGGGCGCATCCGGGAGATGTATGCGCCAAACGCGCAATGGCACGGGCCGCTGATGAAGGAGCTGTACGGCCGCGCGGCCATCCTGCACCAGACGCTGGCGCTGGTGGGCGTGCTGCCGGATTGCGCCTGGGTGCCGCAGCACATCTGCTCCGTTCCATGTGAGGAAGGCGGGGAGAAGGTGGCGGTGCGCTGGGTGATGGAGGGGCACCACCTGGGTTATGGCATGCTGGGGACGCCAACCGGGCACCGGGTGTTCGTGCTGGGGTTCACCCACGTGCACGTCGTGGATGGCCGGATCGCCGAGGAGTGGACGGTCTATGACGGGCTGGCGATGCTGACGCAGGTCAAGCTGGGAGCGCTGGCCGGCGGGCGGTGAGCAAACCTCGAGGGCCCTTGTCGGGTTGTGGGGTGGTGGCAGGCAAGCCATGCAGGCTTTTTGTAAAGTATCAGGACGGGTTCCGTTACAAACCGCGGCCCGGTCAGGGCTTCAAATCCAAGTCATTTCGCATCTGCATTGAGTAGGTTTTCGAGGTAGGCCGGGGTCCAGGTTGCGAGTTTGCGTCGTAGCTTGATGGAGTGTTTGTCCTTGGCGGCTCGGACCAGGTTGAGCGCGAGGTGTCGGACGACGGCCATGTTCTTGGCGCCAAAGCCCTTGCGCAGCCGGGACTGGTCGTCGCCGAAGGTGACGTCGAGCACCCAATGCAGGCTGTTCTCGATGGCCCAGTGCCCACGCACGGCTTGGCCGGCCCGTTCGGCGTCGAGGTCGGCCGAGGAGACATAGGTGCGGGTTTCGGTGTGCAGGGTGCCGCCCCGCTCGACGCGGGCCTGGACGCGGATGATGCAGGCGACACCGGGCAGGCGCAGCTCGCCTGGGAAGCGTCGGTCGCCGGACAGCCAGTCGACTTCGCGCACCAGGCTCGTGGTGCGCTGCTCGATGCGGCCATGTCCCTTGTCGTGTTCGATGTGGGTGCCGACCGTGCCGGGCAGGGCTGCGGCGAAGCAGGCTTCGACCTCGGCGCGCAAGGTGGGCTGGTTGGCCTTAACCGCCAGCAAGTCGAACGGAGACGTTCGCCAGAGGTAGTCGGCTCCGGCGTCCCGGATGACTGTGGCGATGGTGGCATTGGTGGCGATGGCGTCGATGGAGACGAGCGCGCCACGCAGCCCGTTGTTCTCGGCGAGCCGGGCCAGCAGCACCGGGATGGCGGTGACCTCGCCGGCCTTGTCCGGGACGGCTTCTTGGCCGAGCACGAGGCGGCTGGTGGTGGCGAATGCCGAGACGAGGTGGAGCGGAGCGGCGCCCTCGGCACGGTCGTGGCTGCGGCGCGAGGTCTTGCCGTCTATGGCGACGAACTCGGGCCGGTCAGGCCAGGTCTCGCGCACCCAGGCGGTGAAGGCGGCGGAGAACAGGGCGGGGTTGATGCGGTTCATTGAGGATGGTGAGCCAGCGCCCGCCGGGGGTGCCGTGCTCGTAGGGCAGGAGGCGGCGTAGGAAGTCGAGATGGGCCTCGCCCCAGGCGGCGATGTGGTCGTAGTCGTCACAGTCGGCCATGGTGGCGCAGACTACGAGCAGCACGACCTCGGCCAAGGGGTAGGCGATGCGGCGCACGTCGCGCGGGTCGTCGATGGCGGCGAGGTGGTCCAGCAGCACGCCAAGGCGGGACTTCTGCGGCGCGAGGCCAAAGGATGGCGGCATGGGGGCGCTCCGGATCAGACAGGCCCCCAGCGCATCAACCCGCAGTCAAGATGTCACCCGCTGAAACATGAGTTCGTGGCTCTGGTCAACTTTCAACGCCGATTGATAGGCAGACCTATTTGGCGTAGGGGTTGCAGCGGTGGAGCGCCCAGTCGGCCGCACCAAATCTGTCCCGGGCGAATTGCCCCTGGTGCCAGTAGGGATAGATCATCGGGATGGCACTGACCTCGTCGAGGGTCGTGCGCTCCTCGTCGCTGAGCGTGATGTCGACGGCCGCGATGTTGTCCCTGAAATGGGCTTCGCTCTCGCCTCCGATCACGGCCGACGTGATGCCGGGCCTCTCAAGCGACCAGGACAGGGCGATCTGGGCGGCCGAGACGCCGCGCGCGTCGCCAATCGTGACGAGTGCGTCGACGATGGCCCATAGCCGCTCGATGTCGCGGATCGGCGGTTCGGTCCAGCCCTTAGCCTGGCGCGAACCGGGTGGCACGGGGCGGTCGCGGCGATGTGCGCCCGACAGCAGTCCCGCGGCGAGCGGACTCCAGATAAGGACGCCGAGCCCCTGATCGACCGAGATCGGCAGCAGTTCGTATTCAGCCTCGCGCGCTTCTAAAGTGTAATGAATCTGCTGCGTGACGAACCGCGGGAAGTTCTTAAGGTCGCTTACGCCGAGCGCCTTCATGATGTGCCAGCCGGAATAGTTCGAGCAGCCTATGTAGCGGATCTTGCCCTGGGTCATAAGGCTGTCGAGCGCACCAAGCATCTCTTCGAGCGGAGTCGTGCCGTCCCATTCGTGCATGTAGTAGATGTCGATGTGGTCGCGCCGGAGCCGCTTCAGGCTCCGCTCGCATTCGCGGATCAGGTGATAGCGAGAAACACCCTCGTCGTTGGGACCGTCGCCGATGCGCATGCGGGCCTTGGACGAGATGAGCACGTCGTTCCGGTCCGGTCCGAGGGCTTCGCCCAGGATCTCCTCCGACAAGCCAAGCGAATACATGTTCGAAGTGTCGAACAGATTGATGCCGCCATCCCTGCAGGTTTTGACCAGCCTCTGCGCTTCGGCGACGCCCTGGCTGCCCGTCTTGGCGAAGTCCCCCTGGCCGCCGAACGTGAAGGTCCCCATCGTCAGGACCGACACCTTCAGACCCGATCGACCCAGGGTTCTATATTTCATCGCTGTATCCTGTTCTGGGCGTGGTTCAGATCCGGGTTACCCGCGAGACGTGGAATCCCTTGGTTGGCGCGGCTCAGGCCACTTTCGGTGTAACCCATAAACCGCCCACTTTGAACCACGCCGCTGTTCGCGTTATTGGCCGAGGTGTTTGCCGAAGAACGCCGCGATGTCGCTGAAGGCTTCCTTGGTTTCCGGCACACGGTCGTCGAATTGATACTGGGCATGTGACTGGCCCTCGTAGACGTTGAGCTCAGCCTCGACACCGGCGCGGCGCAGCTTGCGGTGCACCCGTACAGTATTGCTGAGCAACTGGTCGCGGGTGCCCGTGGTCAGGATGGTCGGTGGAAAGCCGGCCATGTCGGCATACACGGGGGAGAGCAGCGGGTCTTTCATGTCGTGGCCATGCGCGTAGAACGCAGCCGCATCGTCACAAAATCCACTGGGCGAGACCAGGACGTTATCAACAAACTCGTTAGTATAAAACGAGTCGCCCGTCTTGGTCACGTCCGCCATGGGCGTGCCGGGGGCGATGGCGCCGGGCATCGGCAGGCCGTCCTGCTTGGCCTTCACGACCATTTCGAGCGTGAGGGCACCGCCGGCCGAGGTGCCGATGATGCCGACGTTCTTGGCGGCAGTGGTCTTCAGCACCGATTTATAGACCGTCATGGCGTCATCGAGTGCCGCCGGGAAATAGGCTTCGGGCGGCATCCGGTAGTCGACTGCAATAACCTTGTAGTGGCCGAACCCGGCCATCATGATCGCCTCGGTGGTGCCGGATTCGCCGGGAAAATACAGATAACAGCCGCCATGGACGTGGACGATGACGCGGTCCTTGTTCTGCGCCGGGATGGTATCCGGGGTGACGACGTTCACCTTGACGCCGTCGATCGTGGCAGCCTCAACCTTGACGTGCATGCGCTCCCGCATGGCGGGCAGCGTCGGTGCCACGGTGCCGGCGATCTTGTTGGCCATGGCGCGCCACTCCTCGCCCGTCTTGGGATGGAAGTTCCAATCGGGATTGAGCGGCTTGGCGATGAAGGCCTGCATCTCGGGGCTGATATCGGCGGTCGGCGGCGGCAGCGTCTTGGCCGGGATTTGCAGCGGCGCCGCCGGGTCAGCTGCAAATGCTGCCACTGGGCCTGTTGCCAGCAACGCCGCGGCTATCGCGGTCCATGTCGTCATCCTCATCGGTGTTTCCTGCCTTTTCTGTTGTTGGTTTCAGCGGCGCTGCTCACTCCGTCAGCGACGTGCCGTTCAGCCCGGCGACGATGTCTGACAACATGGGCACGTAATCTTCACCGTGGCCGGTGGCGGCGGCGAGCGCGAAGCTGTTGCGGACCGCCGCACCTATGGGATTGGCCACGCCAAGGGCCTGCGCGAAGCCCGCCAGGTATGTCACGTCCTTATGCGCATTGTTGATGGTGAACCGATGGGCGTTGCGGTCGCGCTCGATGACGTATTTAAAGAATGTCTGTAACTGCCCAGCTTCTACTGCTCGGATCAGCCCACCCGCAACTCGGCGATCAAGCTGGAGGGGTTGGCGGCGAGGGTCTGCAGGATATTCCAGCCCTGCTTTTTCGCCGTCGAGAGAACCGA
>JAABUK010006685.1_pt1 | contig 17064 bp, 22 predicted proteins | sample 5559141 | NCBI WGS metagenome assembly JAABUK01 (sample SAMN10711869, study PRJNA513367) | rock metagenome | isolation source: Antarctica rocks | place: Antarctica: Victoria Land, Pudding Butte nord | collected 2016-01-03
GGACATTGTCCCCCTTGTTATCTAACCTATTTTTCTGGGGGCCTTCCCAATAGTGATGCTTGCATTGCTGGGTTGGCAGCTTGGCCATGGCACTGCACTACAGCCTTGGCCGAGCACCCTCTCAATCACAACCTCAAATGACTTAATCACAACCTCAAATGACTTGATTTGCTCTCAAGTCACATTCTGATCTCATCACCCTTTACCAACCAACTCATGGCATCCATGATACAACAGAGTGATGCTGAAAGCACCAAGTGGCGCAATTGCCTCCACACAGATCTGCTTAACACCAAGGATAGTAGAAGCAGCAACAATCTTCCCATTCTTTGACACTATGCTGCCTCCTGGTGCAGTATACACCATATCTACAGGCAGACAAGCTGGCGCTGTGAGACTCTCATCTGGCATGGCTGCTGTAGCCACAGACCTGGCGTTACGTTGTCAAAGTCAACAATCATCACAATTGTATTGTGCATGTGCAGATAGGTTTGATGCTGAAGATGAAGAGGATGATGATGGGGATGAGTCAGGGGAGCCTAAAGCCAAGGCGAAACCCAGGACCAAGACAAGCAAGACTGGTGGTGATGGAGAAGAGAAGGAGAAGAAGACCAGAGCTCCTGGAAAGCCTGTCAGGTGACCCTTGTCACCCTACTGATGCACACAATCACACACACACACAGCCACTCAGATGCACAGATCAAATAGGGACAAAAGAAGTGGATGAGCAGATAGACATGAAGCTTGGCCCACTTGTGACACCACACTTGTGAGCATGCGTGCATGTGTGCTCTGATGGGTGTCATCACAATCATTATGCACATGTTGCATGTGATGCAGGACCACAGACGAGATGGCTGACTGGATAGGAGGTCAGGAAATCATGTCTCGGCCTCAGATCACCTCCTTCTTCTGGACATATATCAAGACAGAGGGTTTGCAGGTGCGCACCATCTGAATTCATGACTGTCGACAACAGCCAAATGCCTCGAGAAATGCCAGGCTAGGCAGTGCTGCTGCACTCTAGTCTTGTGATTCAATGTCTGTGAATGTCTGTGCCTCCCTACGGCAAAGGTCATGCGGCACATATGCCTTGTTGCAGTATACCTATTCTCAACTGTGCTTCCTGCTTGGATGCCTGGGTGCTATTCATGTTTGGATCATAGAGCAAAGCCAAGAAACTTGCTAGTGCTGCTGTTTTGATGCATGCTCGTCGAATGTGCATGCAGAATCCGGATGACAAGCGTGAGGTCATCTGTGATGATGTCTTGAGGAGGCTGACAGGCAAAGACAAGTTTCTGGCTTTTGGTGGACAGAAGCATTTCGGGCATCATATACTCAAGTGATCTAACACAATTTTGCTATCGCATGACCCCAAGTGATCCTTTTTTGGTTTTGAGTGTGCTTAGCAGCCACAAGTTACATCGTGATGCAGCGCTGCTAGCAATGGAGTGTCTGACACAAATGATCACGCTACATTTGCCAACAGTCTCACAATCGATGTTTATAGGAATGTGTGCATGGTGGTAGCTTCGGAGCATGAACCACCATGCACAGGGTCTGCGACAAGATTATTTCAGCAATGTTACAAACGTTTGATGACAGTTTTTCTGCATCAGTCAAATTTTATCGCATGTGATGCCAACAATCACACTGCTCCTGGATCATGCATGACTCAGCCACTTGAATCAGGGGAAAAACAATCAGCTAAAGATTGCTCATTTGAGATCATCGTACAGCCTGTCCACGTCCTTGTACTTCTGCATGGCCTGCTCAGCACGAACCTTCCTGGCAGTGTCTGTCGCCACCCCCACCAAAATCAACACAGAGGTTCCGGCAAATCCCCTGAACGCTTGCAGCTTGGTAAACAGCTCAACAAGAGGTGGAGCCGCAGCAAGAGCACCCAAGAAAGCAGAACCCAGAATCGACATTCGCTCCAATGTGCCAGAAATGTAGGCTGCTGTTGCCCTGCCTGGCCTGACAGCTGGAATGGAGGCTCCTTGCCTCTTCAGCTGGTCTGCCAAGTCCTTGGGATCCAGTTGCAGGAAGGTGTAGTAGTAGTTGAACGCCACAATCAGCGCGATGTTGGTCTGCAACCAAAATCAGCACAATCAGACACAGCAGATGATCATAGCCAATACATTGGCCAGTGCTTGGCTCAATGCCAAACACTTCTTTGTTTTAGGCCAGACATACCCTTTGTAGGGAAGTCAAGCTGCATGAGTCAAGCAGGCCCTGACATGCAAACAAGGTGCAAACCCATTATGGTGGCAGCATGTCAAAGGTTGAGCCAAACTTGCAGTTACAGGACATTCTACTGACTGGTAGGCGGAAAAGTCTGCAATGTAGACTCTACATAGGTTGGAGCCAGACAGCCGGCGTCAGGGACTTACAGCATATGGGTTGAAGCTTCGCCTGACAATCCGATGAGGGGCAGAGTCAAGACAACAGCAAACACACCATAGGTCAGGACAATAGATCTCATGTGCATGTAGTGGAGAGGGAGCTCACTGGTAGGTAGAATGGTCCACTTGGGTTGAGGGCTGCAGCAAATGCCTCAACTGGGCGTGAGTTGGCATATCTTGCCAGTGCTGTTGGCAGGGCCAGCAGGGAGGATGAAAAGATGACAGGCATCACGCCTGTGGCATTCACCTGCAGGCAACCACAACTTTCTTTATGTTTTGCTTTTGGAAAACAACGTTTCTGTGTCCCTGTTCAAGAAGGACACAGAAAGAAATGACAGGGTTGATGCATTCTCACTGCTGGATAGGTGGGGATGTGTCGACAGGTTGGTTGCGATACGCTCACTGTTTGACAGGCATGCGTGCACAAGCAAAGAGAGTGGGTCTGAAAACAAAGTCTGAAGCACAAATCTGAGGGGTTGTGTTTGAGCAGAAGCTCATGAACCATGGCTGTCAGTGCAAAGAAGTGCATGTGATGCAGTTTGTGAGGAGACCATGTGATGCAGAGTGTGAGGGAACCATGTGATGGAGTGTGTGAGGGGGCCATATGATGCAGTGTGTGAGGGACCCATGTGATGGAGTGTGTGAGGGGGCCATGTGATGCAGTGTGTGAGGGACCCATGTGATGGAGTGTGTGAGGGGGCCATGTGATGCAGTGTGTGAGGGACCCATGTGATGGAGTGTGTGAGGAAACGATGTTCCGGGCTGTCTTACAGCCAGCTGACTGTCATACAGAAACATGTGAGTTGTGCCATAGTATAAAATAAGACTGCAGATACTCGTGATTTGTATTGTGACATGTGTGGTTTGTACTGTAGTATGAACATGAAGCACAGTAACTGTATAAACAGACGTGCATGGTGTGTGCATACCTGTGCTCAGCAGAGTCTACTACCTAAGCTAAGCACCTGCACGCTGTCATAATGCACACATGGCATGCAACAGGAACCGATCTCAGGTGACCACGCAACAGGAACCATTCTCAAATGACCACGTAACAGAAACCATTTTCAGGTGACATACTCATCAGTAGAGCATCAACATTTAGCGACACAAGCATAGATGCCTCAGTGCAAAAGCATTGTGTGGAAAAGCCGCTGACCTTGAAAGGCAGATAGCTCTGCCTTGACAGAGCGCTGTTCCTATACCGGGAGGCATAGTTCATAGGAATCTTGCGCTCAGCTTCTTGCACATACACAATCCCAAGGGTGGTGAGGAAGAACGCGCCAGCATAGATGGCAACGTTTGCTGAGTCTTTGCTGGCAGCTTGACTCAGAGCTGCTCCCACTGAGGTGGGCAGAGCTGAGGCAATGTTGGCAAAGATGAGCACTGAGGTGCCATTGCCCAGCTTGAGCTCTGTAATGGTGTCTGCGATCTGCAGCAGAGCAACATGGTCTCTGAAACAACGAATGCATGTACCACTGAACAAATAAAGAAACAAAACTGCAAACAAACAACTCAACAAACACACAGACCAATGACCAAATGAATGAAAGAGCGAGTGCATGAGACAACATGCAAGATTCTAGTGTGAAGTGTGTCGAGAAATTTCAAGTCTGGTGATCAAGAAAAGAACAACGCAGAGGAGACACATGCACTTCTGGCCACAGCATGAATGTCACATATGCTTGGGGCATGCTGTTGACAGGCAGGACTACAGACATGCAATCTTTCAACAGGTGGGGTCATCCCAGAGGCCATCTGTACCATTCAACAAAGTAATAGCATCTGTGCATGACAGCAGAAACAGCCAATTGACATCACTTCATATGCCAACACTCTTAAAAACGAACGGTGATGGGTGACAGACACCTCATATGCGCACGTCCACTGTTCAGATTTCAGAGGCTGCCAGATGAGCCACTCAGAAAAGAAAAGACAAGAGAAGAGAAGAAAAGAAAAGACTACGCCTTTTGGCGTCAATTTAATGAAAAGCCAAGTATTACACCGAACTGCCCAGGAGATGAGGCACTCACATGAACCAAGACCATGGCCCCTGCCGTGAGTGAGAGGGAGTTCACAAGCAGCCACTCTGGACCAAAATCTGTGACATAAGGCCTGATGTAGGTCAGCTGACCAACAGACTGGGCCAGAGCAAACACCAGGGCTGCTAGCTTCTGGTACAGCTGGAATCTGGCCCTGCCCTGGGGCCCCTCCTCGCGCTGCAGCTTCTTGAGGGAGGGGAAGCTGGTGGCTAGCAGCTGCAGAATGATGGAGGCGTTGATGTAAGGCACGATTCCTGCAAGCAGCAAAGTTCTGTGTAGCTGGAAGGACGCAGTACTGCAGCTGCAGTGTGGCTAAAATCAGCAAGGCTTGCAAGACAAAAGCAATGTTTGCACTATAATAAGGAGCAAAACGAACTAAGACCAAAAGCAGTGTTGGGGTTTTGGAGCACAACCAGCCATAAGAGAAAGCAGGACATGCATATTCTCAAAGCAAAAAATCGCCAAGACGGGAAGCAGGATGTGGCAATTGGCAACAACACATGGCTTTGGAAACCTGAACAGATCACTGCATAACAATCTGCGAGTGGTCCACCCAGCAAGCATGTGACCCACCAGCATTGCTAAAATGCTAATTGATTGATTAATTGATTGGTTAAAAATTTGATCCAAAAGCACCCAGAGAGACCATGCACCAATATGGACGCTGACTCACCAAGGGAGAAGACGCCGACTTTGGAGATAGAGCCTCCAGAGAGGGCATCAATGTAGCCTAGCAGGCCCCCTCCTTGCATGCTCTGTTCAAATTTAGCCACATCCACGCCCGGCACTCTGATGTACACTCCCAGTCGCGACAAAGCCACCAGAGCCTGCAGTCGTAATGATAATAAATAATAATACATTCCTCCATTGCATGCATGTCATCAAAGCTGCTGTTAGCATGAACATTTCCTGCTTTAGTGTACCGGTAGGTTGATTCCTCAGTTATTGTACTGCCCTGATCAGTCCCACACACACCTAGTCTGGATTGGAAAGTTCACGCAACTCTTGGGAGTTCCTCAGCCAAAGTATCGGCATCATATGTTAGTCTGCAAGTTGCTGCTATCAGAAGCCCTTTTCAATCCTGGAACGTCTATTTTCATTCAGAAACGTCGTTCCTACACTAGAAATATAATCTCAGAAACAACTGGTGACAGTCAAAACGCGTTTGTACATTGTGGACATGTTTTAGCAATCCCAAGCAAGTCAGACAGAGCTTGAGACTACTGCAGCTGGCAATGTTTTGTTGAGCAGCAGAGGAAGCCTTGCAAGCTGTTTCGATGGTGGCGTTTGTGGTCAGATCAGCAGTGCCAGGCTGGAAAGCTGTAAAGTAGGTTGACAACTCATGCGCAATTCGCAGCCCCTCTCTGTTACCATTGACATAGCAGCGTTCATGTCACTACTAATGTACTTGAGTCATGTGCCAGCAGTGTAACTGGTTCTGGCTTGCGTTATGGCATGTTTTGCAGAGCATGCTTCACAGAGCATGAGGTGAAGTGACGAAGCTAACAGGCTGGTAAGTGCTGCATCTGCAGCAACAACTGCTGCAGTAGGCTGCCTTGATGCCTGCCTTAAACAACAGGGTTGCAGCAGAAGCAGCGGGTCGCACAGCAAAGAGACAGTGAATCAAGCAGCTGTTGCTGTTGGTGTGCAGCCAGGGCAAAACTGGCTGACACAAAAGCAGGTGTACATGGGAAAGCAAATGCCAATGAAGCGTTTCAAGGCAAAGTAATGCCTACCAACATGATGAGAAGCTTCTTCGGCAGGTCCCCTTTGAGAAAAGCGCCAAAGTCAAACTTCTGATCAGCGCCAGGCTGGGAAGTCGGCCGTGCCCTGATTCCTGAATCTGCCTGCAGAGCTGAATGTGGAGTTAGCAACATGGCAGGGGCCAAATACGCATTGAAATGAGTGTCATGTATGATGTAAGAAGCTGTGATGCTGCCAGTACACCTGTAAGAAGGGATTTGTGATCAATGCATGTGATGGCTCAGTTGGCAACAGAATCTGTCGTATGTTGCTGGAATGCAGCAATAGCAAGGGTCAGAAGACCCAGGCTGACTTGCTCAGAACGCGCTGCAGGTGTTGTGTACATTACGTTTTATGCTATACAATTAGGCACAGTGTGCAGTCTTGCAGACGGCAGTCAACTCGTGACGCAAATCGCACCGCAAAATGCTGCGGACTCAGGTTTAATGGATCAAAATCCCAAGGCTGCCATTGGTCTGCTGTGAGTTCCATGCCAAATTGCCGTGATGAGCTGTCATCTTCTGTAACTGTAGGCAAATACGGCAATTCAGGTGCATGGCAAGTTCCACAGCAGAAGTTGAACAGATGTTGTACACTATTGGCTGTTGTCGTACTTGATATAGGTCGATTGCGCTTCGGGCCAAGCCATTGCCCTGGTACTACGACAGCTGCACTGGATGCCTGAGTGGACACAGGTGATCTGCCGCTGCTGCTGGCCTGGTAGCCTGAAAGCATGTTAGGTGTAAATACCCAGGCATGCAATGGTAAAATCATCGTCATTACTCTCAAATTCCTGTACCGTACCTGAAACTTGTCTTTGTGAGGTCAACGAGCTTCTCTGACAGCCCCAAAGAGCCTTGGGCTTAGCATGCAAGCTGCACGGGTTCATGCTGAGAACTGTCGGTGCGCATGCGCTGTGTCCCAAATCTGCTGGTATGCTGGTGAGGTGTACGAAGGACCTTGTGCCGATTGCTCGACTCAGCGTAAAACTGACGACCTGCCTGACCTATCGAGATGCCTGGTCTTTCGTCGATTGGTTTTACGCCGTACTTTTTGGTGAGTAACCAGATGACTACACCATCCACCCTCCAAGAGGCTTAGCTAATGACTTGCTGAAGCATCATGCAGAGGGTTATGCGCTCATGGCTTGGCGCGCGATGTGTCACGGATGCGGTAAAGAAGCTCGAGATGCCTGCAAGGTGCGCCTACGTACATCACGGGGTACAAGGGACCTCGAATAGCTGACGACATGGCAACAAACAACAAGGCAGTCGTTGCGGGTGCAGGACCTGTCGGCGCTCTCGCAGCCATCCCATTGGCCAGACAAGGCTGGGATGTTGAGGTGAGAGATTTGAATTACCGTACTCGTTGTTGCGATGGGTTGTCAGCACGCCAAGCGCGAACGCTAGCGCTGCGGGCAACATTAGTTCCTCGACAGTTATTGCGAGCTTTGCCCAAGTGCGACGCATCTGCTCTTATGTCATCAGGTGTTTGACAAATGGCCGCTACCAGCCAGCAAACCATCAAGCCAGGACGCTCGACAAACCACACGCTCAACTTGTCTGCCAGAGCACAACGGGCGTTCAAGCTGTTTGACGTCGATGTCACACCCCTCATTGCACCCCACGGGGGCTTGCTGGGTGAGTCTACTAAGCCTTAAACACGAGGCATGAGAACAGAACACATAGGTCTGCACCTATGCACCATCAGCCTGCTAACTCCTGCAGTGTTGCAACCCTGCCTCTGCATTCCTGAAAATTTGCTTCTCGCACCATGTCTTGTTGGCTTCCACATGTTTGCTGGTCATGCAGCAACGATCTTCTACGACGAAAATGGAGCGGTCCTTCGCAAGTTTGAGGTGCCAGTAAAAGACCCACCAACCAGCTTGCGCATCTTCCGAGATGAGATTGGTCGGTTGCTGGTTGACGAGGCTCAGCGTCTGCATCCTGGAAAGATCAGCTTCCGCGTCAGCAGTCCTGTTGTGGCTGTGAATCTAGATGATCAAACCGTCAGAGTGGCCAATGCCAGTGATCACAATGATGTCAAGCAGGTGATGAATCAACATCACATTTCTCGATGTGTTGCTCTGCATGCACCAACTGTTGGCAACTAAAATTGCAAGCTTCTGCCAAATTTGTAACATCCTCTGCCAGCCTATGCATAGCCACGTGGTGGCACGGCTTGACTTTCTACCTTACAACTGTGACCCACTGTTGCTGCAACTGATTCGCTGTGCCTTGCAAGCAGAGCTACCAACTGAACTCATGAGCAAGCAGCTGTGTCCTTTGTTGTGCTCCAGCTTTAAGGGTCCTGTTGGCCCAATCACAGTTGGTCGAAGCCGCCTCAAATTTCATGCACTGTGCCTGCAAAAAATCTGCAGCTGCCATAGCAGTGCATTCAAGCAGTTGGATGCTGAGCACCTGCAGACTAAATCGTTGCATACTTGTGTCAAGCTGTGCAACCAGTATTTTATGCTGAAAAGCCCCAGCACACATGCTCAGCCGCAGTAGCCATTTTGTGCTGCAGAGGCAAGCGTCACAGATGCAATTGCAGATGTATCAAAGGCTCAATACTGGGAAGAACTGTTGCACTCAGTGCACCAGCTCAGGGGATGTGCATGTTCCTTGCTGATGACTGCAATATATGTACAAGCAGCGTCAAGACCTGTATGGCATAAATAAGGGAGCAAAATGGTGTCGGCTAAGTGGCCAGATGTTGTTTACCAAAAGAACTAGCCATCTGCTGTCTCATCTGGTCACATTCGATAGCTGAAGTGTGCCCCACAGGTGCCTTACAACATGCTGGGAAGCAGAGGGTGCCAGTTGCATGTCAGGTCATCAACAGATGTTGAAATACTGCACATAGCTGTTCTTTCCGGAATGCTGTAAAGATGTGGTCAAGTTTCATAGCTGAATGTGCCCACAGGTGCCTTATGACCTACTTGTTGGGGCAGATGGTGCCAATTGCTTGTCAGTTCATCATTAGATGCTGAAAACTCTGCACATAGCTGTTCTGTCAGGAACGCTGTAAAGGTCTGGTCAAGTTTCATAGCTGAACGTGCCCACAGGTGCCTTATGACCTGCTCACGGGGGCAGATGGTGCCAATTGCATGCCAGGTCATCATCAGATGCTGAAAACTGCACGTAGCGATTCTTTCATCAATGTAAACGCCTGATCAAGTTTGATAACTCATTGTTTACGCAGGTGCCTTATGACCTGCTTGTAGGGGCAGATGGTGCCAACAGCTTGGTCAGGTCACAACTACAGGCAACAATGCCCAGCAACTACGTGCGCCGCATTCGGCACAAGGGAGTGTACACCACTAAAGGAGTAGCAGTGCCTGCTGATGAGCTTCCTGGTCATGCCTTCTTTGAAATACACACATTTGAGGTACGCCATGGTTTGCTAGATGAAACACGGCATCACGACGCTGATTTGTACCTTCAACTAAGCTGCAACAGACACTTGTTTGAGAAATACAAGCACATCCAATTGGGCTTGAAATGAAGGCATGCTTGTCTCAAGAACATTTGGGTGCTCATGTGTTCAAGTCGGTGTGTGTGTGTGGTGCATTCTGCTTGCATTGCACATGTGGTAGGCTGTGTTTGCGCTGGACTAAGTTGTCGCAGCTCTGCACAGTCTCTTCCCTTTGCAAACTATAGTTGTATGCATGACTGTATCTATCTTTCAGTGGAATAAGCCTTGCCGGTGTTGTCTGCAAATGGATCTTTGGGGCGCAGGAGGGTGCAGTGTTTTGGAACGGGCGAGGGGACTCAGACGTACGTACAGGCTTCTTCACAGAATCATCAATCGCCGACAGGATTCAGTAAGTTGCCATGCAGCTGCAGCACACATATGGCATCAAGCATTGTTTGAATTGAAGCTCTCCAGTCTGGCATGTTTAAAATGATAAATGCCAGAGAGTTGACGTTTGCAATTAGAACACCTTTGTTGTCGTCATCTGCAGAAATCCCACATGACCAACTTTATCTGGCCTGCATGTTGAGCATCTGCAACTGAGACTCTACCACCTCACCTGCCTTTGGACCTGCTGACTGTTATGGTGGTAGTCCTGCATACATCAAATCAGTGTTTTGCATACAAATGTCTGCCCAAGCTTTGCAATACAATGCTCGATGAGTCAGTCTGACAGCTGTTGATGCTGCACTGACTATGTTAGTGTTTGCTTCAAGCGCTTTCAAACTTGCATCACAGCACTGATCACAGCAGCACTGCTGAGCACAGTATCTGGATGTGTGCTGACATTTGTCGGTGTGCCAGAGCTGGAGATACTGAGTGGCTACACGAGCGAGTGAAGAAGGGTCTGCCACGCCTGCCAGCACGTGCCCAGGCTGCCATCCTGGAATTTGTAGATTCTCGTCCAGACTTCTATCCCCTCTCCAGCTGGACACATGTCTCACAGCTGCATGGTCCAAAGGTAGGGTCAGTGTTCTGGTGATGCTTACAGTTAGGTCAAGGTAAAGTCAAGTTTAGGTCAACATTAGATCAAGGTAAAGTTAAGGTTAGGCCAAGGTCAAGTCAAGGTTAGGTCAAGGTTAGGTGACAGTTATGTCATGGTAAAGGTCAGGGTTAGGATTAGATACCGCAAGTCTATTCTGTCTGCAGCTGGACATATGTCTCACAGCTGTGTGGTCAACAAGTAGGACGAGGGTGAGGGTTAGATTCCTGCTGGACTCATGTCTCACAGCTTCATGGTCCAACAGTACTGCAGCTGTTGTGCTTATGGTTCAGGGTCTGAAATCAGCTGTACCAAAGGGATTGCATGTCTGCACGTTGTCTCTGAAGTCAGATGTATCAAAAGGCTGAAGACCATGTCAACATTGCTCTGTCCCCACGCAATATACTTCCACACATGTACATGTTATCAACATATGTTCTAATGTATACTTATACATGCAGATATTCGAAAACGCACATTTCAGTATAGATAGATAGAGACATGTACAGTTCATGTCTGGCAAAAACCAAAATAGGCCTGTCCAGATCTTTTTGGATACCCTCAGTGAATGCACCACAGGCCAACTCACAACTCACAACTCACAACTCACAACTCACAACTCACAACTCACAACTCACAACTCACAACTCACAACTCACAACTCACAACTGCAGGTTGTCCTGATGGGGGATGCTGCCCATACCATGACCCCCATCCTTGGACAGGGCCTCAACTGTGGCCTTGAGGATGTGGCCGCCTTTTCCCAAATCCTGGAACAGCATCAAGGGAATGTTGACACAGCCTTGCCAGCATACAATACAGCTCGCTGGCCGGATGTGGAAGCGCTGCTGAACATCAACGAGCTGGTGGCAAACAAGGATAACTCCTTAGACCCTCAGGTATATGCAGCTGCCCGCATCCATTGGTACACATGTGACCCTATAGATAGCTACGGAAACATGCATTGTAAGGCAGCAAGGACTCACACAGCCACAGGGACAGATGAAAAAGCACCAGAAATAACACAAACATGAGCTGCTGCGGCGTTTGGCTTTTCTGTCTGGCTTCGAAGGTTGGTTTATCAACCCGTCACACAACTGCACGCATGGATAGTCGCAATGACATGCTTGCTCTCTTGATAGAGTCCCAACAAAGTAAGCTTTGAGGACTTACGTGCAAGAGACCTTGCTGTGTTCAGTTGTCAGCAGACTGATCCAATTCTCAAGATACAGCAGCAGCATGTAGCATGGGACCAACCAAGCTGGGTCAGTCTGCTCATGGCTGAACACAGCAAGGTCACTTGAGGCTATGCCTCTCAAAGCCTGCTTTGTTGTGGAATGCATCAACTGAACAAGCATGTCATTTGGACAGTCCGTGCATTTAGCTGATAAATAGCAAGCTGCATTAGAGACAGCCACCGCATGTGGATGCAAAATTGCCCACAGCTACCTGAATCAAGCTGTCAAATTGGTTGTGCTCTCTTGCAATGCGCATGCTTTGAGCTTGTTGCAATTTTTGCACTTGATCCCTGCATGATACATCTAACCAGCGCGAAACGCCTACAGGACCAAAGCGCTGTGCACAGACTGTGGATTGTCAGCTATGGTGTTTTACTGAAGCTGCACATGGCGACAAGAGCAGTCCTGAACAAGCTTGCCCCCAGCTTCTTTGCACCTCCACTGGTGCCCATGCTCCAAGGCCCAGTGCCCTACAGAAAAGTGACATCCGACATGCACACTGATGGCATGTTGTGGGCTGGCGTGCTGGCAATCACAGCTGCTGGTATCGCACATCTGCTGCAGTAGGGGTATCATGAGCAATGAAGTATACATGTTTATACATGAAATTGATCAATGAGCATTTCTGGTAGTTGATTGAAGTTGTTTGAAGGTACTGTACAAATTGTAGCTCGAGTAGTCTAGTCCGTACACTATTGAAAGTAGCTTGTGTATTCATCATTGACAGATGTTTTGAGTACATACACAGCATAGGCCTACTCCTCCACTACGAACACCTAAATGAGTACCTTCTTCTCCCCTAGGGGCCTGAGTACGCACACATCTATATATTATATATATGTTGGAGCAGATCAAAGTGTAATCTGTGCCATACATCATATGCTTGAGCAGATTCAAAGGTTCTAGGATTTTGAGCTTGTAGCAGCTCACATGCAGCATGCGTGGTAGAAGTCGCTGTGAACGTAAGTCCACGCAGGTAGCAGAGCAATGCTGCACTTGTGCATGGACGGTATGAATATGCCAAGCACGTGCTATTATTTGAATGCACGACGCTGAAGAAGATCAGCAAACTGACCTATCGTTGACTCTTATCCTGGCCACAACCGTGGTTTTCGCGTGCATGCTTCTTATTGCATCAGGCCTGTAAGTTCCCATACCTCTTCAAGTTGGCCGCAATGCTTGGCTCGGCATCTGTAAAACCGTGCAGCGGCGTGTCTGCCCGTGCTTTCCGCGGGGATGTCACGTCTTTGAGATTAGGCCGCGTACAGCACGCGAGGTAACGCTTGCAGGCAGAACTGATCATGCCGACCAATAGCCGAGAGGAAACAATCGTTTGTTAGAAAGCACTCACAGAAACTGGACGTGCAGGTCGCCGGCAGTGCGGCTCGTTCAAGCCAAGAAGCGCAAAAATGATGCCGAGGAGAGCGCTGAAGGGCCGCAGGGTATCCCGCTGTGCTGACTCTCTTTCCTGCATCAGTTTTTAAAGCTTGAATGCTTCCCTGCAGCTATATAGACTGCTTTTGCAGGATTCACGGGCAGAGTCAAAGCAGGCATTAGCCAGACCATCTCCTCTCGAATGCCTGGGCGCAAGCAAGGGTCCAGCCAAGGTGATGATGCCACACCTGCCAAGAAGCAAGGCGGATTCAGGATAGGAACCATCAGCATTGGTGGCTCTGGCATCAGACGCACTGATCCAAACACAGTGAGCTGTCAGCTGCTGCATGCACTCGTGAATTGCAATCATAAATGAAACATGGTTTAACAGCAGGCCAGCATGCATGCATCATTGCAATCACTTGGTCTGTTTCATAGTGTGCATTTTTCAGGAGCAAATCAGATGTGCTCATGCCTGCAGCAATTCCCCCGCAATTTCCCCTGGCATGACTTTACATTCAACGCAACTGATCAATAATGAAAGTCAAACAAACAGGACTTGAACCAGCAGCAGTTAGCCTTCAAATGCAAGTAGCAGGACATGGACAGGGTATGTACCTGCGGAACACTCAATCATTGGTGATACATCAATTCCCTCCTTGAAATTCAACCTTGGTCATGTTCAGCAGTACGGCATGCATTGTAAGCTTATCTCTACTGCATATCTTCAGGTGTTCAAGCAAAACAGCATTGTTTTGGATTGTGCAGGGTTTGAGCCAAATACTGTGCTGCCTCTTGTTTTTGACAGCATCTAATCCCTTTAACTGCCAGCACAACCTGTCATAGCAAGGCTTCAGTAAGCAAGCAATCCCAAGCAAATGCTGCTGTTTGAGCAGCAAATGCCATGTGTCAAACTGGTAGTGTAACACTGCCTACAGCGGCAGCATCAGAAACACACTTGTGCAAAACACAGTGTGTTGGATGCAAAGGTTCACAGCAGCTGCTCTTTCAGTGGTAGCAACTATATAGCATGGCGAGCTCGCAAGTGTGTGAACCTGCACCCTGCTTTGCTGTGCAGATGACTCAGGCATCATCAAAGACCAGATTTCAAAAGTCTGGCAGTTCTCACATTGAGAAATGTTGAAGCAGCACTCAAGCTGGCAGGCATCAAGTTTCGGGCACCAAAATCCAAGAAGCCTGATTGTTTGATGTGTCCAGATGTATCACGCACCTAATGCCTGTTGGCCCAGCCCACGTTCAAATCATCATCATCGTTGTCACAATGTATGCCAGGCTGATGAACAAGTTGCATCGCAGGTGTTTGTGGCTGGTGCAACAGGGCGACTGGGCTGCCGAGTCGTGCTGGAGCTGCTGCAAAACAAAAAGCTGAAGGTTAGGGCTGGAGCCAGAAATCCCGAGGAGGCCAGAAATCTGGTCAAGACAGCGACAGATTATGGCATTCTGACTGGGGATGCAGCTCGCCGTCTGACTGTTGTGCCGGTGGATTTGGAAGATGAGGACAGCATCGCCCCAGCTGTGGGAAATGCTGGCCGGGTGGGTCCTCTTCTTCGTTGCCTGCTCTTTGCCATCTGCAAAAAGAAAAGAAAAAAGAAAAGAAAAAAGAAAAGAAAAAGCAAAGTTTTCAGCAATTCTTTGCGATCTGATGTTTGATCATCAACAGTGTGTGTTCTTCCAGAGAGTCTTTAACATTGTTTTGGATCTTGTCGCTGTATCACATTGTTGCACCATGGTGTTGGGTTTTGCTGCTGAACTGTCTAAGCCCTGATTCTGAAGGCGCCTCATGCTCAGAAGCAGCATGCACTCTTTCTGCAGTACTTGCTGCTTTCCTACGGTGTCCGAGTTATCAGCTTCTTTTTGGATTTACCCAGATCAACGGTGCGGCAAAATGGTGTCATGTGATGCGCTGACCTCAGCAGGTCACTGGCAAGCTTCAATCCCTGTTGCTGCTGGACCTCAGACTCTGTCTGTACAGTCAGCTGGATCAGCTTGTTCGTAGACATGCGGGCGCATAGAAAAGCTTATTTTGCTTCCCTGACTGTTTGAAGACTTACATAGCAGACTGACTGGAACACCTTTGAGGAAGAATAAGAGTGTGTGCAGGATCAACTGTATGGCAGCTGATGTCTTACTGCTTATACTGCTGTTGCCAGCCATTGATACTGCAAAGACTGAGCTGCTTGAGTGCTGTCAGCAAGCCAGGACTTGACTACCAATGTCCAGGGACCTGACTTAGATTCATGGGGTTGCAGATCGTCCACGCGCTCAATGCTGCAGAAACTGGATTGCTGGAGCGCTTTTGGGGGTGAAAAAAGGCACAGCTAGAATTCGTCTGACAAGAGTTTGTCTGTCTGGCAAAAGTCGGTCTTTCTGTCAAGATTCTGTCTTTCAAGACTTGACAGACAGACTCTTGACAGAAAGACCGACTTTCGCCAGACAGACAAATTCTTGTCAGATGAATTATGACACTTTGAGGCCGTATGTCAAGAGTCTGTCTGTCAACAGTCCGTCTGTCAAGAGTCCTGGCTTGATTCGTTTGTACAGGTAGTCCAGGCAATGGGTGCAGCCACCAACTTGCATGATTTTCAATTTTTCCTCCCCATTTTTTTTTTCCAGTCAAATTTCTCTATTCCCACAACAATGCTAGGGCAAGTCAGGACTTGACCACTGCTGGCCATGGACCTGACTCAGTCTTCAGATCTGCAGATAAGTCCAAGCAATCAGTGCGGCAGAAACTAGATTGCATCCAGTCTACCGTGCATTTTTCAGCAAAGTGATGTCCAGATCCTGCCCACTGCTTGTGGGTGAGTTTAGCCTCCTTGCAAAAGAAGGGCAGAGCAGGGCTGACACTGTTGGGAGGCCTGAGTCCATGTTGTCTCTGTAGGTAGTCCAAGCAATCAGTGCGGCAGAAATGAGACTGCTTGCACACTCCTAACACACCAAGAAAAGAGCAGGGCTGTTGCTGTCAGGAGGCCTGAGTTCCATGTTGTCTCTGTAGGTAGTCCAAGCAATCAGTATGGCAGAATTTAGACTGCTTGCGCAAGAACAACACACCAAGGGCAGAACAGGGCTGTTGCTGTCAGGAGGCCTGAGTCCGTTTTGTCTGTGTAGGTAGTCCAAGCAATTGGTGCGGCAGAAACCAAACTGTTCGATTTTGGTGCTCCAAAGAGGATTGATGGAGAAGCAGCTATCAAGCTGGTGAATGTAGCCAAGGACTTGGGGGTACAGCAATACATCATGGTCACCTCTCTTGGGACTGGCAAAGTTGGCTTCCCAGCAAGTAGGTGCCACAGGTTTTGCCCAATTCAGACATATCTTGCCCAATGCAAACAGGTTGTGCCCACTTCCACAGCTGTCACGCTTCTCCATATTGAATGCAATTGCATTGTGAGGAGCTGCTGGTTGATATCTTATGTTTACCCATATATGCGTGCTCCACAAAACTTTCATCTCACGTGTTATCATCAGGTCATCAGGACATGTCTGTGTCTAAGGACTCAAATAGGAAATGGCTGTACAGGGACATACACTGCATGGGAAAGCTGTGATGAGGCTGAGAGCACTTAAGCTGGGCTTGAAGGCTGCCCAGCTCTGATGCAACATCTGTGCCTTCCGTGATTGCAGGCACCAGCCTACACGACGCTTGCAGGGATGTGTATGTGAGCAACAACATGCTCCATGTCATCACATTGTTGCGCTCATACAAATCCTTGCAAGCGTCGTAGAGGCTGATGCCTGCAATCGTGGAAGGCACAGATGTTGCATCACAGCTGCTAGCCTTCAAG
>JAABUK010006686.1_pt1 | contig 17062 bp, 24 predicted proteins | sample 5559141 | NCBI WGS metagenome assembly JAABUK01 (sample SAMN10711869, study PRJNA513367) | rock metagenome | isolation source: Antarctica rocks | place: Antarctica: Victoria Land, Pudding Butte nord | collected 2016-01-03
CTGCAGCAGCTGAGGATGCAACGAGCCATGGTCCTGCATTGTCCACAGGACCAACATCTAGCCAAACTGACACCAAACACAAAAAGGTCTCCTCAGGGGCAAATGTTGAGACGCCGAGGTCTCGCACGCTTGCGCAACCAGCTTCTCTTCAGGTAGCGTGATGTCACATCATGCAAGTTGCCTATGAGCAATCGTTTTGCTTGTTGGGTGTTGCAAATGTGTCAGGAGCCATCAAGTAAGATCCTACGCTCATAGACAAGTCAGGCTTCTTCTGCTTGTATTTTTTTGTAATGTGCCAACAGATCCATTTAGAAGCAACATGCTATACATTTCAAGGCTTTCTGTTTGCAGTGCATTGGAGCAGGAAGATGCGGTGCTGTGGATAGACTCTGACATCATTGCAGCACCACAAGATATGCTCCCAAAAATGATTGCCAGCAACCTAGACATCATCACACCCAGCTGTTATTTTTATGACAAGAGCTGGCCAAGATGGCGGCAGAAACAATGGTACTTTGATTACAATGTTTTCCAAGGTGAGTGCTGGTTGTTTTACATTGCAGCAAGTGGTGAGATGTGCTTGTAGCATCCCAATTGCTAGATGTGGCTGACAGCATCTGAAAGGGTATATGCCATGGTCTTATGTGGGATTTGGTGGGGTCTGTATGTGTGTCTTTCTTGCTCTGTCTGTATGCCTCTCTGTTTGTCTGCTTGTGTGTCTGTCTGTCTGTCTACTCAGAACCTGGCGCTCATATGCATGCAAACTTGTATGCAGGGTCTGCTTCACGGCCAGAGAAGGAGGAGCTAATAGAGGTGTGGCTGTGCACATAGTGTCCATGATGTGTGACTGCATTGTGTCAACAGTGCTTGTATGCATCTTTGATTTCCTGGCTTTGCTGTTCTCTGTCATGACCATCATCAAGTGGCACAAAGTGAGGCTAAGTTTGCTGTCATTTTGCACATCTGATAGCTCCTGTACCAGAAGTCATGACTATAGCATGCACCCTTGGATTGTGACTACATGCCATTCAATTGTCTTCTGTATGCTGCAGATTGCAGCAGGGAGAAGCTTTCCACAGAAAACAAAGCAGAACAGGCATGGAGACATAAAGTTCCTGGACGAGCTTGCGCACAATCAGTCTGAGTTTGTCCAGGTGACAAGCAGACCATCACAGCTGAGCATTCAGTGCGACTGTGATACTCATGGACTTTCCATGGCAGGCTGTGTTGCACCCAACTTCAGGAGTAGTTACTGCTGCGTTCAAAGACGACTCAGCATTTTTGCGCAACTTGCAACATAATCTGCACGTGGGTCTTGTGCAAGTCAGCATGATGTTCTTTTGGTAGCAGAGATGACTGAGCAACTTTGCGCAATTTGCACTTGGGCACCTTGTCTTGTGCAAGGCCTGTGCACAGCTTGACATTCTGTTCGACATGCAGAATTTCAACATTTTCTGTCCACTTGCACTTGGGCACCTTGTATTGTGCAAATCCTGTGCACAGCATGATGTTTTCTTGGTATTGCAGCTCAACAGTGTAGGGGGAACCATGCTATGGGTGAAGGCCTCAGTGCACCGAGATGGTGTGGTGTTCCCAGTGGCCAACATTGTAGGCTCTGAGTGGCACAGACAAGGATTTGTCGGACTGGAGACAGAGGGAATCTGCTGGCTTGCAGATTTCCTGGGGTACACGTGCTGGGGAATGCCCCACACCATTATAATGCATGATGCAATTTGATCTGTCAGTGTTTGCACACGAAGGATTGTGGCAAGGTTTGTTGTGGCAAATTTGTTATGATGCTGCCTTGACGCTAAAAACTCTATATATTCTACTGCTGAGGCTGAGGCTGCTGTGGACCACATGACCATGACAACATAGGAGTCTTTATTTACCAGTATGCAGCTGAGTACATGAGCTTTTGGACGACTACTGCTCAAAGAGTGGCAGTTGCCTAGAGTGTAGATAGCCATTAGAACGAATGACTTTGATGCTGCGCTCACCTACAGAGCTGCTTTTTCGGCAAGCCAACGAAATGTCATCAATCTTACGGGAGTTACATTGCTCAGTGACGAGTGTAGCACCCAAATGCAATGCGTCGCAAAACCACTGCGGAGCAACTCTTTTTTGTTGCATGACTACTATCATACATCTGTTACTTAAACAAACGCTGCAGCCATCCTGCATGGTACGTATTCATTCAATGAGTCAAGCCCTGCGTATTTGTAATGCTGTCTCACAGGCACACTGAGCACGAAGGTCACTTCTGCTCTTCCTTCTTGTCACCCTTGACATCGGCATCATATTCAGCGCCTGCTTTCTGCTCACCCTCTGGCTGCTCGCCACCAGCAGCACCGCCCTTGCCTGACAGGTGCTCACCGATCTTGATGACAGCCTGTTGCAGAGCTTGCACCTGCAGTTCAATAAATGCCAGATGTTTGCTATTTGCAAAGCAGCACTCACCTTTTCCCTCTATCTTGCCCTTCCAGAAAAAACGGCACATACACAACACAGGGACCACAATTGCATATGCTGAGAGACTTGATCATGAAATCACATTGCAGCTTGCACAGAGATAGGGGTTTGCCAGCTGTAGATGGTGCCAGATAATTAATGTGGCAGTTGGCCATATTGACATTGGCGGAATGAACCAAATGAGATGTGACATGCCATCATTTGGCCCCAACACTCCCCACGCAGTGGCATTGCATAGACCAAATGCAAAACCAGACTTGGCTGTACTGACCTTGCTGCGGATCTCTTCAGCATCTTCGCTCTCCAACGAGCTGCGCACGTTGCTGATCTCGGTGTTGATGTTGTCTACAACATTCTGAGGCAGCTTGTCCCTGTACTCACGCAGACTGCTCTCAGCGCTGTAGATCTGAGTCTCAGCCTCGTTCTTGGCCTCGATCGATGCCTTTCTCTGCATCAGGACATCACAAGGCTCACAGTATAGCCAGGTTTACAAGTCATGCCTGCCTGGTAGGAAGACCAGCTCGTTGTGTTTGTGCGTTACCCATCTACAGCTCATTATCTTTGTGTGTTACCTTGCACAATGCTGAGATTTCCTGCTCACTGTAAATACTTACATGATCAACAAAACAGATGGATCACTCTGGATGCTTGTGTTTGTGCACAGCACACCAATCTCACCCTTCTTTTGCTCTGGCTGACAGCACATTGCAAGCAGGCTATTATATGCTGACAGGGCTTTTAGACTCGATGCCCCCTCATGGGGTGAGGCCTTAGTCTCAGCAGGATTTTTGAATCTATGCTGGCAACCATCGGGTTGTGCCTTGTACAATAGACCTATCACGACTGAATAATGCTGACAAGGCAGGCACACTCACCGTCTTGTCCTTCTCAGCATTCGCCTCAGCTTCCCGAACCATGTTCTGAATCTGGTCCTCAGATAGACCTCCAGAAGATGCAATCCTGATGCTCTGCTCCTTGCTGGTCGCCTTATCCTTGGCAGAAACATGAACAATGCCATTAGCATCAATGTCGAATGTGACCTCAATCTGGGGCATACCCCGGGGGGAGGGGGGGATGCCCACCAACTCGAACTGGCCTAGCTGCTTGTTGTCTGCAGCCATTTCGCGCTCGCCCTGGAGCACCTTGATGCCCACTTGGGTCTGGTTGTCTGCGGCTGTGCTGAAGGTCTGAGACTTCTTGGTTGGGATGGTTGTGTTCCTAAGTTGAACAGCAGAACAAGGTGTCAGCTTGCATGCAAACTCTCAGATGGAAAATCTAAACTGTGCTGAAGGTGTTCCTGTAGTCACAAACATGCAGGGAGAACCTACAATGAATTGGACAAACAACAATGTTGCATGCATGCTGTTTGTGCAAGCATATGAGGAGCCTGTCTGTCTGTGATAGTACACACATCGCTACAACTGAGCAACTTGCTGATGTCATGCACTTCAAAAAAATGCGGCAAATTTTTGAAGCAAGATTATTCACTATGCACTGATGCAAAACAGACAGGCTCCTGAATGCTGGCAGATCCATGGTGCGCGTTCCATCGCACAACTGTGCATGCATATCATGACCACATCATGACCACATCACGTAGCCAGCAGCAGACACACATACTGCAGTCCCACAACTACTCTGTTGCCAATTCTGACAACCCCTCATCCAGCTCATCCAACTGCTCATGCAGACCAGCAGCATGCTGTACCTGCTAATGAGACGTGTGAAGACACCCCCAAGGGTCTCAATACCCAGAGACAGGGGGGTCACATCCAGCAGCAGCAGGTCAGTGACATCTCCCTTCATCACACCTCCTTGGATGGCGGCACCAGAGGCAACCACCTCGTCAGGGTTCACTCCACGAGAGGGCTCCTTTTTGAACAAATCCTTCACAATGTTGCTTACCTGTGCATACACAGACACGGTCACAAAATTGGACTGTAGACAGATCAGGGCAGCATTGCTTGCTTTTTTCCCTTTGCTTTTTGAGAGAATACAAAACAAGAATGAAAACAAAACTGCTATGTTGAGGCACCTGCAGCAAGCTCAAGGCCTTCCTGGTATATAGAGAAAAGCTGTCTGCAAATGATCCCAGCCTTCGAAGCAGCGTATGCAATAATTGCAAGCACCACCATTGTCAATATGTCTTGACACATCGAACAGTTTCTGCCACACACGCAGCATGAAAAATGGTACTGAGTGATACAAGGCTGTAAGACAGCACAGCACAGCAAGAAGTACATGGGTGGGGCTGAATGAGACAAAGCTGTGAAACAGCACAGCAAGAAGTGAATAGGTGGGGCTGAATGAGACAAACTTGAGAACCAGCACAGCAAGAAGTACATGAGTGTGGCTGAATGAGACAAAGCTGAGAGATAGCACAGCAGGAAACAATTAGATTTGGCTGAATGAGACAAAGCTGTGGGATAGCACAGCAGGAAGTGAACAGCGCATGCAGGGTGGGGCTAAATGAGACAAAGCACAGAGAGAAGCACAGCAAGAAGAAGTGAATAGTGGGAAGTGGACTGACCCGGGGCATCCTGGTCATGCCTCCAACAAGAAGCACTTCATTGATGTCTGTGGCAGCCACACCGGCATCCTTCATGCAGTCTCTGCAAGGCTGCTGTGTGCGGTTCAACAGGTCACCCACCAAGCTCTCAAACCTGCACAACATGATGGAATCAGTTGCACCCATGAGCTTGACAAACAGGGTATGGTTTGGCGAGTCGCTCACCTACAAGACTTCATGCATGAGCTTTGCAAACAGTGTCAAGAAACCAGAGACTTGCAACATGACATATGAACTGACTTGCAAGAAAATGGAACAAGATAAACAATTGAGCAACAGCAAAGCTCCTGTCATAACATGAGTACCACCAAAAGAACTGTCAGCAAAGGGTTTGTCACATCATAGTTGTACCTCTTGAACATGCATTTGCTTACATTTGTGACATTGACAAGAGGCTACGCATGTACACTTTGTACTGAGGTGGATTTGTGATGCATAGAGGTCATGCAACCCACTGGTACTCGTGGCTACTGTTTCATCCAGCACACATGTTGACTCAGGTAGTGTCACAGCTGCCTTGCATGCACCTACTGGCCCTTGGAACAAGCAAATGCTGTGTGCACATGCAATCTGTGTGCAGTGCAATCTGTGCCAGTTGAGCACAGGAGGGACTTACTTGGCTCTGGTGATGTTCATGCTCATGTGCTTGGCACCTGAGGCGTCAGCTGTGATGAAGGGCAGGTTGATGTCTGTCTGAGTGGCTGAGCTGAGCTCGCACTTGGCCTTCTCTGCAGCTTCCCTCAGCCTCTGGATGGCCAGCTTGTCCTTGCTCAGGTCAATGCCCTTCACACATGCACACACATGCACTCAGACTTGCTGATCAGCTACCTTGGGAAACACATATTCTTGTAAACACATCCTGATGATTGATTTAGGCCTGTGCCTGCTGAAGATAAAAAGCATTGGTATCATAGTTGGACTGCAGTAATCTAACAATAAAATTGTAATGTCCTGTGGTAACACAGTCACTCACAGTACTTTGGACCTGTGCCAGCTGAAGATAAAGGTATGGCTCACCCAGATGATCAACAGACACCAAGATGCAGCACAACAACTAATGCCATGTTCAGTGCTCTGGATGAGGCACATGTGAGCATGCACAGCCTTTTTCAAACACCCACACAATGTGCATGAATACAAATGAGCTGTGTATACTGAAAAGGATTTGCTTGCCAACCTGGTCTGACTTGAACTGCTGGACCATGTAGTTCAAGAGAGCATTGTCAAAGTCTTCGCCACCCAAGAAGGTGTCACCATTAGTGGCCTTCACCTCAAACACACCGCCTGCAGATGGCATTACTCACATCAGTCACACCCCCTGCACACACCTCAAACACACCGCCTGCGAGCATTGCTCAAATCAGGCACACACAACCAAGTGTGGTAAGCTCAGCTTTCACATCACACAGCTTTGCATGCCGCAATCACTTCATGGAAAAGCTGTACTGTCACATTTTGCAGCTTCACACAGCTTGCAGGTGCTCAGTAGCAATGACCTGTGACTTACAACACTTTGCAATGTGATACAAGGTACCTCGTCCTGCAGATGTTCAGCGCATTTGTGATGGAGTCTCAGAAGGCACAGTGACGGCAGATTTGCACAACACACTTGAGTGCCTGTGTGAAGGGGAGCAACAAAGGCTTCAAAGGCAGCAAGATCTCGATTCATCAGGTCTTTCCAAACTCGAAATGTCTATTATTCAATTCAAGAACATCGCCCCAACACTGTAAGTCTAACCTCAGAAACATGTGGGGACAGTCAAAACGCGTCTCTACATAGTGGAAATGTTGTAGGTGTCTGTGGCTGAAGCAGCTGACCTGAGATCTCCAGAATGGAGACATCAAAGGTGCCGCCACCCAAGTCATACACAGCAAACAAGCCCTCCTTGTTGTTGGCGCCGTAGCTCAGTGCTGCTGCTGTGGGCTCGTTGATGATTCGCTGCACGTCCAGACCAGCGATGCGGCCGGCATCCTTAGTCGCCTGCCGCTGTGAGTCATTGAAGTATGCAGGCACAGTGATGACTGCCTTGCTGACTGATCGCCCTAGGTATGACTCTGCAGGCACCATGACATGTGATTTTCTGTACATATCAGTAAACCCACTCCAGCCACTACTACGCATCCCTTCACTTTGCATTTGTTTTATGCGACATGCGACAACACCTCATGGCTTGACCAAAGCATGCGGGTGCAAAGATTTGCAATATGTTGAGTTCTGCTGCCAACTGAGTGTTCGTAATGACAGTTTGGTTGCAGTCTAGAATGGCTTCTTGTACAGCTGTCTGCACAATGCTATATGCATATCAACATCGGGTTGGTATGCATACAAGCTGGTATGGAAGGCTGGCAGACTCAAAGGCCAAAACCTGGTACCTTTGCAGCTTTGGGCCTGTGAGTCTGCCAGCGTTCCATGCCAGCTTGTATGCATACCATCCTGGGTAAGAAGCCAACAACAGCTACTTCTTACATCACTATTACGCAGATGCACACCCAAAGAGCTGATGTGCATTGACACACTCAAGCCACCTGCACTGTAGCAGCAGGTAGCACAGCATGACATGCACAAGTCAGTATGTGGGTGAGCAGACAAAGGGTCTTGAGCAGAACAATGAATAGAAACCAACTCAAACCCACTTTTGCAACAATTGTGATGAGGTCCTGACAGTGTGAGTTTGGAGATCATTGTATGATGTGCACACCTGCAGTTTCCCTCATCTTAGTGAGGACAAAGGCTCCAATCTGACTAGGGGAGTAGCGTTGACCGCCGGCCTCAACCCATGCATCACCATTGGTGTGCTTGATGATCTTGTACGGAACCATCTACAGCACAACACGCAGCTAAAACAGTGTGCTTAACAATTGTGCAAGAAGCAATCCACAGCAAGGAACGTATCAGGCAATATTGTAAGCTCAAGAAGCAGCTATATGATGTGTGATACATCAGTAGCACCATGGGCTTCGGCATCAGCAAGCATGCATGTGGGGTGACAGCATGACAGGGACTGACAGCACATAGTGTAAATGGACCAATGTGAAGCTGTTGTTGCCTATGCTGCAGAGTGAACCAAAAAAAGCAACCCTGCTGGGGAACACTGAGAGACCGCCAAGAAAGAGCTTAGCCAAAACTGCACAATGCCAGAAGGTGGGCGCACGTGCGCCAAACTGTGCCAGCAAACAGCCGATTGTGCATGTACACTATGCTATTGTTACACAAAATGACATTATGGTGGCCTGAGTGTACTTGAAGTGCTCATGAGTACAGACTGCCTACCTTGAGCTCCTTTTGTGTCTGTGCGTCATCAAACTGGCGCCCTATCAACCTCTTAGTGGCGTACACGGTGTTCAGAGGGTTTGTGACAGACTGCAAATCAAGGTACATCACGTCAGTGCAGAACCTTGGTGCTTGCTGATCACACGTTGGCACAACTTGTCTCTTGTGCATAGGACATATGCAATATCAGCTGTGCTGTGCAACAAGGTACAGCGGAGGTCAGCAAGATTGGCAAAGACCATCATTGGTTGTCCTCATATACACACCTGCCGCTTGGCTGGCAGGCCAACCAATCTCTCCTTCTTATCTGTGAATGCCACCACTGAGGGGGTGGTGCGAGCACCTTCCGCATTCTCAATGACTTTGGGGCTCTGCAAAAAGCAACGCTGCATCAGCAACTGCAACTTCCCAGAAGCTTCATGTTGATCATGACAAGAGTGCTAGTTTCTGAAATTGCTTGCAGCCAACACAGGCTGTATTCTGGGACGGACACTGGGTGCTGATGTTCACCTTGCCCTCCATGACAGCCACACAAGAGTTGGTTGTTCCCAAGTCGATACCAATGATGTCGCCTCCTCCGCTTGCATGGCTGGCCACACTGGCACTACATTGAGGCAAAAGCCCATCAGACCGGAACTAGAAGTATGACCAACAGAGATGTAGTAACGCACGCAGGCTGTGGTACTGACCTAAAAGCTCTCAGGTCGAAGGGCCCGGTCCTCAGGGGTCTCGACGCCTCTGACAGCTGTATGTAACAAAAGTCAAATCAGCTCATGCCGCCAGTGGTATGCAGGTTGCTCGCGTAGATCAGCACTGCAGTTGTACTTGGTACGCAGCGGAGCCGGCTCTTCTGGCCAAAGCAGACCCCAGGGCCTGCCCGGCTGCTCTCCCCAAGCTTGGCAAAAACATCGCCGAAATCTACTGACAGCGCTGAATGTCGCCCATGCGAAGCCGCCTGATGCGGAAGTGTCAGTGCCACAACTCCAGTCAGTAATGCCGAATGATGTCGACAGCTACCCCCCTCGATTGACCTGCCATTCATTATTCAGTTCCTTGGAAGGTTCCGGAACTATACAATGCAACAAGCAAGTCCAGATGCAAGTCTGTCAAAAAATTCTCTTGACCACCTTCTCAACATTACGTCAAAGCATCTGCATTGCAGAGTGTGAAGAAGTTTTGATTGGCACCTTTGTCGATGATGTACTTTTGGCTGTCTGTGCATGATGTGCATGGTGCTTGACTTCCGGAAAGTACTCCGTTTCCAACATTTCATGACTCAAGAGTACTACAGTAGTACTTCAATAACTTACGAAGCCATAGTAATCAGTGACGATGATATGCATGACTGAGGAGTTTTTCTCCATGTCATGCAGTTGCAACACACATAAAGTCGAAGTTTGTCTGCATCACAGCATTTGTGCTGCTTACAGTGCAGAGTCCATGCATTGGCAAAATTGGAAACACCACACTTGTTGGACACATCGTTTTGCGCATACGCCATGCGTCACCCCTTTGGCGTATGCGCGACACGTATTCTAGGAACATCAGTTTGAATGCGTTTTGCAGTTTAGATCACTGCGCATATACTGGCATCGCCCCTGATTGTGCTCTCAATGCCACCGCCACAAAAGCTTCAGGAAGTTCTGCCCAAAGCTGGCCTTGTTGTCTCAGAGAAAGGACAACTCACAGAGGTTCTGTGCAAACCCAAGATATTGCCATTGAAGTCAGTGACTCTTGAACGCATCGAGAAAATGGAGGTATACCTTCGCAGCCTTTCGAAAACACGCTTTTCGTTTAGCTACTTGGACAAGCCTATTAGAACCACAGTTTACGTCAATTCAACCCGCAGGCGCGCGCCCAGAAACTGAGTGAGGGCCGAGACACAGCAGGAACCCGAGTCAGTTGACTGCGCAGCTGAATTGGTGTAGCATCTGTTCACTTATCTGATCCAGCTGCCTGGTTGACATGGCCATGGCTAGTAAACAGCATATGTACCAGTTACAACAACTTCTGTCAAGCAAAGACCCAGTTGCATAGGTCTGAACATGCCTTTGGGCTCAAAGCTCAAGTCACGCAGTTAGCTTGCAGTCTGTGAAGCGGTCTTGCATATCATCTTGTCATGCATCAACAGTAGATGCGACTCAGGCTCCTGTCAGCTGAATTTCTGATAAATCAACCATGCATTGCCTTGTTGGAATGCAGCATGCAACAACGTTGTTCTACAACATCCGCCACAACGACCGTGCATGGGCCTGAACTGCATTACCGCATCAATAAACTGATCATATCACAGTCATCTCTCAAACACTGCTTGCCTTTACCAGGCTCTGCAAATCTGATTATCCTTAGGAAAGTGTATCTGAGATCAAGCAACACTGTTAAGTACAGATTCAAATTTGGGGTGAGCTAGTTGCCTGTGACCATTGTTCTTGACCTTGTTGATAGCAGGAAGACTGTGGAAGTGACCGTAATTATCTTGCAGCTAGCTCAAGCAGACATGACAGTCATCAAACTCAAAAAAAATGAAGGACACAGAGCAGTCAGCTTTGCAGGCTGCATGCCTGACAAGGCTGCAAACAACTATCTAATTGATCATGTAACAGTGATACCAAAAACCAGCTTATGAAGCAGCATGAGGTCATGCCAGCTACTGACTGTATGAACAGTTCGTGCTGCATGTATGCTGAAGACCGAATTGTACCCATTTAAGCGTTTGGCGGTACAATTCCATCCTGCTTTGGTGGCTGCCAGTATTGCATCTTCTTCCAGTTCCTCTTTTCAGGGTTAAACCAAGATCCCTTAGGAAAGTATCCTTGGTCACCACCGGTCTTGTTTGGCTTGTGCTTCAGTGCATAGATTGGACGCTTGAAATCTCTCTGCAACAGGCACTCTCACATGATGTCTTGCAACTGACTTCATGCTGCACAAACAAGTCAGCAGCACATGCAGTACTTACATGTGAAGGGGGAACATCATAAAGGCAATGTATCCAGCCTGCAGGCAAAACAGCAGGGACTGAGAAGAGAGGCATTTGAATGTCAACTGAAGCTGGTTTAGTTGCATGCAACAACCATCACCATGCCAGTCAGGGCAGATGGAGGTAGCCTCCTGACCCAAAGGCCAACTCAGATCCTTATACACCACCCATCTGTGCCTGCCTGCACAAACCATGCCACCGTAGTGTGTCCAGCTTGCTGTATCAAGATGGGCATTGATATTTCAAGCTCATGACATTTTCCTCAAATCTGAGCACTGACCTATTTGGTTGTCGTTGTTTTCATAGTAACGGTTGCCCAGCTCGTCCTCACCGACCAAGGTTCCATTTGGTCCGTGCACAAGTGTTGCCTCCCTGCAAGCACCCGCTGATGTCAAAAAGTCCAGCTAAAATGCGTTGCATAGGGAATTTTACAAGACTTACGCTACTGTTCCGTCGTATGCTGCTCGCCAACCCCCCGCTTTCACTGCCTCCCACAGTGATTGCTTTCGGTATGTCTCCTTCAAGAACTTCACCACCGACCCCATGAGACGCCTGCGAGCTTGACGGGTGTGCCACCTATGCGGTCAATGTTCGTCGCTCCACAGTTATCGCCCAGGCGGTGACAACGAAAGTTTTGACTGCAATGCATTGCTATGAAGGAGTCCGCAGCTGGCCACCGCTGCTCAGCTGACTTGGTCTAGAGCGTTGTCGCTGCCGCTGCTGGTGCTGGTTTGCGTTTCAGATCACTCAAAACAATTCTCATCAGCTGTAAGGGATGTTGCGAGCCCACATGCAACGCAGCCTAAGATTACAATCAGCCATAGCCGCGTGGGCTCAACCAACAGTGATCCTTCTGCAACAAAGTCACTGCATGCGTGTAGAAGGCACTGAGCAGAGCTGGGGATCTGTAAAACGGCGTGCATGCGGCCAAGCTTATAGCAGCAGCGCAATGGCTTGTGCTTGCTGGCAATGCGGAAACGAACTTAAGGAAGGAAGCCTGTTCTTCTGTGCACACTGCAAGTCGATTTTGCCTCCAGCTGCACAGCCGGACCTGTTCAAGGTGATGGGACTGTAAGTTGTAAGTCTCAAGCGAGCTCTGACGTGAGTTCGATCTTTTTCTGGGTTATAATTTTGTCTCCGTGCAGGACAGAACCTACGTACGATGTTGACAAAGGTCAGCTAGAGGCTAGGTATAAAAGGCTGCAGAAGGATTTGCATCCAGACAAGTTTGGTGGTCGTGATGCTCAGCAGCAGGAATACTCAGCCGAGCAGTCGTCATTGGTGAACCATGCATATGTCAAGCTCAAGTCACCTCTGCAGCGAGCTCTGTATTTGGTGAGCACTGCTTTCATGAATATGGGCATATTGCATGCATGCAAAAGCCTTTGTTGAGCATAAATTGCACAGGTGAGCACATCATGACCAGGTGTTTGCAGTTGCAAACTTTTGGTTCTGCTGCACCTGCACACATCCTGAGGTCATGTCAATTGTGCTGCAGTTGGAGAGAAAAGGCAAGCCTGCACCTGAAGATGGAGGCACCATTAGCGACCCAGCACTGCTGATGGAAGTGATGGAGCAGCGTGAGCTTGTTGAAGAAACCAACGATGTTGGCATCCTGCAAGTCATGCTGCAAGAAAACAAGCTGTTGGAGCAGGCAACAACAGAGGCATGATCTTGAGCTATTGCTTGTGCATTGTTATGCATCAGTCTGGATCAGCTGCTGCAATGGCTGCAACAAGTTATGGTGTTGGCAGCTGCAAAGTTGGTGTACTGTACAGATAAGTGCAGGTGGAACAGCCCAGGTGCATATGTAGCTCCCGCTGTTCTGCTGGCACTGTTTTCTCCCTTCTCTCACACTTCTTGCAAAAGTTTGATGCTATTCTTCTGCAGCAGGTCAATTTTGGTAATACCGTGTCAAAGACAGCAAGTGTGAGAAGCCCGGGTGCATGATGGTTGAAAGTGACGTGTGTGCTGCAGAAACTCTCTCAAGCATTCAAGGCAGGAGAACTGGAAACTGCTGAGCGCATCATTACTGACCTGCGGTATGTGACTCGAACAGGGGAGGCCATATCCAAGAAGCTGCCGTGAATATCAGATACATGATATGCCATTGTTTCTGTGAAAGTCGGATTTTAGGCAGCTGCATCAAATGCTCGAGTTATGACCAGGCGTTGAGCTGTGGATGAGCAGACGATCTGTCAGCTTGAATCATGGCAAATCTTCACAGATAGCACCATGGCAAGATCAATTGATGACTGCCTGACAAGATGAATTGGTTTGCATGTTTGTGTTACATGCACGCTCTGCATGTTTGTAATTCCATGCATCTATGCATGCTACACGCTACTTGTATGATTTTCACAATCATGGGTGCTGTAATTGCCACATTAGGAGCGTGTGGCCTTTGTGGCCATCTTGTTGAACTGCTTTGACCGTGCTCTGAATCTGCCGTATGTCACTTTCCACACAACAGAGGCTGACACGCAATTGGATGTGTTCTTGACCATAGTGCACGCAGTTAATGGTCCTGTGTAGCGACATCACCCTGTAATTTGGCTTCTGAGCACACACCTTGTCCAAAGTCATGCATCTTATATAGATTGTGTAGCGTTACAGTGCAATGTGAGACCTTCATCAGGTGTGATCAGATTACAGTATCGTCAGGGCAATGCAGACATCGAACTACTTGAGGTGCTGCATAAAGTCAGCAGAGCAGCTGCAGCAGAACAAATTGTGCTGGCACATCTCCGATGTGATACCATTTACTCTGTGCAAAACCAGACGTGTGGACAGAAAGGACAACTCACTGTGCATTGCTGATCCTGCTAGCCAGCACCAAGAAAACAGTCATGAATAATCCTCCAAACATCAAACGACAGCCAGGAGCCATGGTAGCAGTGATTGCAGTAATGCCCAAGAGCTGCAATAGCACAGTGTGCAGCAATTCAATTGACTTGGGGCACGTCACAAATGGAGTAAGTTATCACACTTGCAAGTCTAGCACATCATCTGGCAGCCCTCACAGCCTATACGGCCAATGTCTGCTGATACTTGTACGAGGCGCTTGAAAGTTTAACCCAGAGTGGGGAAGGCTGATTGGTCATCCACATTGATGTTGGTGCCACGGCCTCCACCCCTGCCACCCTCAAATCCACCTCTGAAACCGTTGGCACGGCCACCGCCGCGACCACCGCCATAGCCAGGCTCACCACGAGGGCGACCACCGAAGTCACCACCGCGGCCACCGCCGTAGCCACCTGTACATTATGGTTTCATATCAGGATGCTGGGCATCTACCGTCTGGCAAAGACTTTCCACACACCTGGCAATTGTCAAGAGCTGCAAAAGCCATTTACAGAAATGCGATAAAAATCAACAGTGGTGTTGCTGCGTGTCCTGCACGTCAATACCAGACAAACAGCCAGGAATTGTTCATGTAAACCAAGAGAGACTCTGTTTACACATCTGTATATGCTCCTCTACATGTCCGTATTCAGACACAGCATGCTGCTGACATGGTGTACATGCAACATAAATGCAACACAGAGTTTTAAGCAGCCAAGGAGAATCAAATAACTTAGCCACTGACCTTCATCACCATAGCCACGGCCACCGCCGCGACCACCTCTGCCGCCCCTTCGGCCACCACCAAATCCTCCACCATCATCGCCAATGCGGAAGCCAGCCTCAACAACCACTTTCTACATGCCAGACACAGTCACTAAGCCAGCAGATCTTGTGCTAGCAAAACTTGCATGTTTTTCAGCAGATTCGGATAGTCTGCTTCAGCACACATGAAGCAGAATGTTCCCTGCAATGCAGGGTGGTGATGTGCTTTGCCAGTCTGTTTCCAACAGTGCAAAGAGATCATGCATATGTACCATGCAGCCAAAAAAGTAAGCATGACTGACAGCGCACATCCACAACATCCAAATACACAGCCAGAGCTGTGCGACATGCAGTCACACAGACATTCATGCATGCACTGTAGTGATGAACCCACCCAGAGAGAGGCTATGGTCCCCAGAGAGTCGAGATTGTCAGGCAATTGAGGTTATCAAGGAGTTGAGGTTATCAGAAGTTAAGGTTATATCAGGGAGTTGAGCGAGTTGAGGTTATCAGGGAATTATGGGTATCAGGGAGTTGAGGTTAGCAGGCATTTCAGGTCATCAGGGGGTGGGGGTTAGCAGGGAGTGGGGGTGATCAGGTGGCTTTACCTCCTTGAGGGCCTTGTCCTTCTGAGTCTTGGGGGCCCGCCTGTTCTTCAGGTCCAGGTCATCCTCCTCCTGCTCCTTGTGTTTCCTGGCGTGCTGCACTGCCATGCCCTCAAACTGCTTCAAATCAACCTGCAGTGTATGAACCCACAGCTCTGGAGGCACTGCTTTGGCGCTCTATTTCTATCCAATAAGTGCAGGCAAATTGTACCAGTGATTTCAATGAGTTGAAACACTGAGGCTGTTTTCTAAGCTGCTCAGAATGGAGTCAAGCTCTAGGAAACTCAATAAGAGTCAGAGCAGCGGGCCACAACCTGATGAACGCTGCACAAATACTGAAGCTGCCCTCGCGCCATGCAGCTATGCACCCGACACCCTTGTCTGACATACTGGACTATGCATATGTGTATTGTCCAGACATAGGTGCAATTGATCTTACCAGATGCATGAAGAAAAAATGCGAGCCAGTTCAGCAGCTCCAACTCAGTTTGCTGTGCCAGCAACACAGAAGCAATAGCAGATGCTTAGGCAAGTGACAGTTCTCACCTTGGGCTTGGCGGCCTCCTTGTTAATCTTGGGCTGCTTCTCAGCCATCATGGCCTCGTACTCATCCAGGGTCATTTCCTGCGAGCAAACAAAGATGAGCATCTACATTGCAAGAGCTTCTTCAGCAAGACATCTAGCAGTCAGCACAGGATGCTCCTCATGGAGTGCTGTCACGCAAACATTCCAAAACCGATGATCTAGGCGCTCAATGCTGACTGTACTGGACTTCTACTGCAAGGATCAGTGAGGTTCAGAGACACTTGAAACTGTTCTGTTGCTTGGCATTGCAGAGTGTTTTGCAAAAAAAGGTCAGCACCTTGGCTTCAGCTTCAGCAATCTCTTCTGGTGTTGGGCCATTGGCCTCCTCACCACCAGCAGGAGCTGCCTCCTCTGAAACTTCAGCCTGGACAGGAGGAGTCTGAGACTGGTCAAGTGCCTTCTCCACACCCCTGGATATATATACACACACACTTTGAGCATGATTGACTGTGCACATTTCCGACAGTCTGTGCACCTGAAAATCTGTGCACCTGAGATCAGCAGACCAGGCATGTACTAAGGAAAATGCATAATGCTGACAAGCTGGCTTAGACGTGGCCAGTGTGCAGAAGGAAGGCTCAGTGAACTCACTCTTTCACATCCTCCTCCTCTGTGCCCCAGTTGCCACGTCCAGCACCGTGCTTCTTCTCTGTCTCATTGCTGCATCAACACCAAATCATTGAGACAAGCCATTGTCATGGAAAGTGCAGCCTTGTAACACTCTGAGCATCACGAGGTGGACCATCGAAACCCTCACCCTCGGCCGCTGGCATCATGTCGCTCATACTCGCGTCGCGAACGACCTCCTCCCTCACCCCTTCCACCACCACGACCTCTGTACCCTCCACCGCGACCTCCGCGAGGACCATCACCTCTGCCCCCTGCTGATGCATTGCCTTCAAAGCTTGCGTCTGCGTCGTCGCGACGCGGGCGGTCGTAGCCACCACGACCTCTAGGAGGCCCTCGTCCCCTAC
>JAABUK010006687.1_pt1 | contig 17062 bp, 11 predicted proteins | sample 5559141 | NCBI WGS metagenome assembly JAABUK01 (sample SAMN10711869, study PRJNA513367) | rock metagenome | isolation source: Antarctica rocks | place: Antarctica: Victoria Land, Pudding Butte nord | collected 2016-01-03
CATCTTGCCTTCGAGGCCGTAGCGCACCGCGCGCCACTTGTTCTCCTCGATCAGTTCGGCGGGGTAGAGGCGGAAGGTCAGGTTGTCGCGGCGCAGCTTCCAGACCTTCGCCACGATCGCCTGGAGGATCGCGGCGAGGCAGATCGCCTCATCGACGCGCGTGCAGATGTCGCAGATGCGGATCTCCAGCGTCGGATAGGCGTGGTGCGGGCGCACATCCCACCAGATCTTGCTGGCATCGGGGATGCAGTTCGTCCGGGCCATCGTGTCTACCAGATTGGTGTAGTCCGACCAGGAGGTGAAAGTGCGCGGGATGCCGGTGCGCGGGAAGTTGCGGAAGATCGTGCTGCGGTAGGACTTGAGTCCGGTGTTGCGTCCCATCCAGAAGGGGGAGCTGGTGGAGAGGGCGAGGAGGTGTGGGAGCATGTAGCGCACGACGTTCATCGCGTCGATCATGAACTCCGGGTCCTCGATGCCGATATGGATGTGTGTCCCGAAGATCAGCAGCCGCTGGGCCAGCTCGCCCATGTCCTCCTTGACGCCGATATAGCGCTCGCCCTGGGTGATCTCCTGCGTGTGCCAGGAGGAGAAAGGGTGCGTGCCGGCGGCGGCGATCGCCATCCCCTTGCTCCCGGCCAGGTCGATCAGCGCGCGACGCAGGCGGGCCAATTCGACCCGGATCTCGGCGGGGGTCTGGAAGACCTGTGTGCCGACCTCCACGATCGATTGGTGCATCTCCGCCTTGATCTGCTCCAGCAGGATCAGCCGACCTTCTTCCAGGATCTCGGTGATGTACGACTTCAACTCGCGCGTCTGCGGATCGATGATCTGGTATTCCTCTTCGATGCCGAGGGTGAGTGATGGCGCTTTCATCGCTGCCTCCGTGACGGGATCTGCCGAATAGCCGGGGTTTCGCGCCGTGACGGGTGTGCGGGTGCCGCGCTAGTCGCGCGGCGTGACGAGCATGGTCGGCACGGTGGAGCCACCCCCCGCCGTGACGTTGAGCAGCGCCTGTGTGGAGAGCCGGGTCAGGCACCCCTCCATGTATTCGCCATAGAAGACATACGGGTTGGTGTCCTGCAAGCGGTCGAGGATCTGCACCTTGCCCTCGACCAGGCTCGGATAGGGCTCGCTGGGGAGGGGCACGCGCTCCTGCACCACGAACGGCTGCGTGAGCGCCAGCCGGAGGGTCGCGTCCCACTCCTCCTGGCTCGTCTCCCAGCCGAGGAAGATCCCTTTGCCGCCATACTCGTCGTTGGCCTTGAGGACCAACCCTTCGCGGTACTGGCTGATGTAGGGGACGAGATCGACCGGCTGGCCCTTGTGGAACGTGGTGCGCTCCGCGACGCGCCGCGTCCAGGGGATGTGGATGGCGATCGTCTCGCGCTCCTCGGGGCTATAGATATCGGCGTTGCGCTCGTCGCTGAGGACCGCGAGGCTGGCCTTCTTGTGGAGAATCTTGCAGCGGAAGGGATTGACCATGCAAACGGCGTGATCGTTGACGGCACGGATCACCGGGTGATCGAGGCCGCCGCGCTCCACCAGTTCGCTGATCAGCACCCGCTTGTAGATCAGGTCGATCGTGAAATCGCCCGCGACGAGTTTGCCGCCGCGATACTCGGTCTCGCGCGGATCGACGATCCGGCACTCGTAGCCCTGCGCCGTGAAATAGTCCTGGAAGAGGAGGAATTCGCTGTAGGTCGGTACCTCGCGCCAATCGAGGATCGCGATCCGTGGGCGCTCGCGCCGCCCGAGCCATTGCTGATAGGTGCCGACCAGGGCGTGCATGGTGCTGTGCCGCACGGAGATCGGGCGGACCTCGTAGCGCCGCAGGAAGTCGCGCATGATCGGCAGGCCGAGGAAGAGTTCGGAGAGGACATCGTTGTAGGCCGGGGCCGCCGGAACCTCGCCGTTGAACTCCATGAAGCGGAGCCCGCCGCGCTCGTTGACGAAGAAGGCGTCGAGGCGGGCGGTCGGGTGCGGCTCGCGATAGCCGGGATCGATCGCGATCAGGCGCTCTTCCCACTCGGTCAGGCCGAACTGTGCCCGGAAGGTCGGATCGGCGAGCGCCGCCGTGTACGCGCGGTCGAAGGCGCGCATCACCAGGCGGACCCGCCCCTGGAGGAGGGCATATTGCTCGGGCGTGAGGAAGCGGGGCCGCAGGACGGTCGTCAACGGGCGGTCGCCGAAGGTGAGGCCGCGCGCGCGCTGCTGCTCATCCAGATGCCCCTGCGACTCCGCGCCCAACTCGTCGGTCAGGAGTTCGTGGTAGTGCTCGATCGCCTGCCACAGGGCCATCCGCGCCTCCACTCGCTTAGCAGGCGGGGCGGGCCACTCGCCCGCCCCGCACTATAATTGCACGCTAGGTGGTCTTCTTGCGCCGTGCCGGGGCCTTCGGGGCGGTGATCTCCCCCGTCGGCGCGGCCCCTGTGGTGGTCGTCGCCGTCGCCTCCCGACGCCGTTTCGCTGGCCCGGCGCTCGCCTCCTCCGGCACACCGGCGGTCGCGCTGGGCCTCTCGGCTAGAGAGGCGGTGGCCTCCGGCGGGGCCGAGTCGGATGGGCCGATCGCCTCGGCGAGGGGCGTGATCGTCGCGGCGGCAACGGGTGTCCGTGTGGGCGGCGCGCTCGCCGCCACCGCGACGGCGGGGGCGGACGAATCTGGCGGGGCGGAGTCGGACGGGCCGAGCACCCTGACACCCGGCGCGGCGGCGGGCGCGGTCGGGGTAGCGGTTCGGCCGGCGAAGAAACCGTCCCAGCGCATGGCGGCGGCCTGCGGGCGCGGGGTCTTCGCCAGCTTGATCGCCATGTCGGCCATTCCCTTCACCGCCCACTCGAAGTAGTGCGGCGAGAGGGAGTTAATGTCCATGTCGGGCGCGGGGTTCATGAAATCGATCGCGTAGGGGATACCATCGCGGATCGCCCACTCCATCGAGTTCATATCGTAGCCGAGCGCGCGGCAGAGCTTCAGCGACTCGTCCACGATCTGCTGCCCCAGCTCCGGCGAGAGGTGATCGTGATCGATGTGGTACTTGCGCTCCTTCGGATCGTAGCGGATCGGCAGCACGTTCTCCTGGCCGAGGACGATGCAGCGGACGAACTGCTCCCACTCGATGAACTCTTGCAGGATCATCGTCAGCAGGCCGGAACCGTTGTAGTGCTCCCAGACCTCCTCGATCGTGTGGCAGACGTAGACATCGCGCCAGCCGCCGCCGTGCGCGTCCTTGAGGATGCATGGCAGGCCGATGTACTCGATGATCCGGTCCCAATCGAGTGGGTAGGCCAGATTCCGCAGGCTCTCGTCGTGCTTGATGCCGGGGACATATTCCTTGTTCGGCAGGGCGAGGGTCTTGGGCGAGGCGATGCCGAGGCTCGTCGCCAACGCCGCCTCGAACAGCTTGTCGTCCGCCGTCCACATGAAGGGGTTGTTGACGATCGTCGCGCCCTGGAGCGCCGCCTGCTTCAGGAAGCTGCGGTAGTAGGGCACCTCGTGCGAGATGCGGTCGATGATCACCGCGTACTCGCACGGCTCGTCCATCCGCGTCCCGCCGAGGGTGACATACTCCGCGATCACCCCGTCATTGCGGCTGTTCACTTCCTCGATGAACGCGGGCGGGAACGACCATTCGCGCCCGACGATCAGTCCAACTTTCAGCACCATCGTATCCTCCTTCGATCAGTCGTGAGTCGTGAATCGTGAGTCGGTAGAGAGATAGTCCGTGGTCCGTGGTCTGTAGAGGGGCGTGGCCGTATCGCTGGAGGGTGCTCCTCGATCGGGTATCGTGCGCCCGACGGGTCGGCGTGCGCGTTCGCACTGCCACCAGTAACTTTCCTGCTCCCGTGCCCCTCTGTGCCTCTGTGCCTCCTGTTCCGTCCCTCGTCCTTAATCTCTCGCCCGTTCTCTGCGTCTCTGCGTCTCTGCGGTGCTCCTCATCCCGCGCCTAGTCGTGCCCACCGATGTAGGCGCGGACCATCTGACGCCACCAGGGCCAGTCGTGTGCCCAGCCGTCCCAGAGGCGGAGGGCGTTGCCGACCCCTTTGTTCCACAGCAGGCCGGACATGTACTGGTTGTTCTCGCGGAAGGCGTCATCCTGCCCGGTCACCAGGATGATGTCCTGCCGACGGAGCGCATCGAGTCGCCAGGGCTCGTGCTCGCCCGCGATCGACTCGACCGGATTGTAGAGGTGGATCATCTCGTTATGGTAGCCGCTCGCGAAGCGACGGATGTCGTAGAGCCCGCTCATCCCGAGCATTCGGTTCACCAACTGTGGGTGGCGGAAGGCGAACGCGGCGGCATGATAGGCCCCGAACGAGGTGCCCGTGGCGATCAGGTAGGGATTGTCGTTGAGCGCGCGGGTCAGCGGTAGGACTTCATCGCGCAGGTAGGCGTCATACTGCGCGTGGCGCCAGGCGCGGTCGCCGGGGTGCTTGCGGCGTGCGTACCAGCTCTCCGCATCGACGCTGTCCACGCAGCAGAGCTGGAACCAGCCACGGTCGATCTGAGCGGCGAGCGCCTCGATCATCCCCCGGTCTTCCCACTCGTAGAAGCGCCCCTGCGAGGTGGGGAAGACCAGGACGCGCGCGCCCGCGTGGCCGTAGACGAGGAGTTCCATGTCGCGCCCGAGCGACGGGCTATGCCAGCGATGGTACGCACGGTGCATCGCGCCCTCCATCCTCTCGTTCCGTGAGCTTCTTCCGCAGTTGTCGTGCCAACTCCTGGCGGGGCCGATCGCGCGGTAGTGTAGCCGAATTGCGGGCAGCGAGCGACACGGCGACCGAGAGCGCACATTTGCGTTGGCCCGGAAGGCCCAAGCGCCGCCCCGGCCAACGGTGCTGGGCGGCGCTCGCCTCAGCGCAGGATGTCCGTCGCGAAGCGCAGGATGACGCGGATCGTCGTCGCGATGCTCGGCAGGTCGACCCACTCGTCGCACTGGTGGAAGCCGTAGCCGCGCGGCCCGAATTGCAGCGTAGGAATGCCGAGATCGGCCGAGAAGTAGTTGGCGTCTGCGACGTGCGGCGCGTAGCCCCAGGTCGGCGCGTGGCCGAAGTCGGCGGCGTAGGCGCGCGCGAAGTCGCCCGCGAAGGAGCTGTCGGCGGCGAGTTCCCAGGCGGGGTAGTAGGGCGGATCGATCGCGAAGTCGAACGTCGCGGGGGAATCGAGTTCGTCGGCCAGCCCGCGCATCTCCGCGAGGATCGTCTCCGCGTTCTCGCCGGGGACGGTGTGGCGATTGATCGTGAAGGTGGCGCGCTCCGGCACGGTGATCACGTATCGCTCGTTGCCGCTGTGCAACGAGAGGACGGCCTGACTCGACTTCATGCGCGGGTGGTCGCCGAGCGGCATCGTGGCGAGCTGCGCCACCAGCCGCGCCGCCTCGACCGCCGCGTTGATGCCCTGCTCGGGCATGGAGGCGTGCGACGATTTGCCGGTCACCTCGCCGCGCACCAGCACCTTGCCGACCCCGCCGAGGACCGGGTCGTGCATCGGCTCGGTGACGATGCAGTAGTCGGCCCGGATGCCCAGGTCCACCAGCGCGCGCGCGCCGATCGAGAAGGCTTCCTCATCCATCACGGCGGTGAAGATGACGGTGCCGGACCAGCGCTCCGGCGCGCGGGCGAGCGCCCGCGTGACCAGCATCGCCGCCGCCACGCCCGATTTCATATCCGCCGCGCCGAGGCCGTAGAAGCGGTCGCCGTCGCGCCGCCCCTGCCAGGGATCGCAGGTCCAGCCCTGCGCTTCGAGGACGGTGTCGGTGTGGCCGTTGAGGAGGAGGGTCGGGCCGGGGCCATTCTCCGCGCGCACGACGATGTTGGGGTGTTCGCCTTTCGTCGGCGAGAGTTCCGGCGTGAGCCCCTGCGCGGTGAACCAGTCGGCGATCGCCTGCTGGACCGGGCCTTCCTCGCCGGGATAGCTGCGGATCGCGACGAGGCGCGCGGTCAGCGCGGCCGCCTCTTCGAGGTCGGCGGATGCCCCGAGCCACCCTTCCAGATCGATCTGTTCCCCTGCGGTCATCGTGCTTCGCTCCATTTCTCGCGCTCGCGCCTCGCCAGCGGTCAATAGCTGGCGCAAGTGGTTCGTCTCTTCGGAACCGAAACGCGCGGCCCAGAACTTCCAGCGATATTCCCAGAGCGGCCAGCAACGTGTGGACACCCTTGCCGAGAGATAAGGGATGACGCACTCCCAGTCGTCACGCCGATCGAACAGGTGCTTGTAGAAGGAAACTTGAACGGTACTTGCGAGCCGCCAGGCGCGCGTATCTTGGCGCAGGCACCATTCGGCGTGTGCATAGATTTTCCTCAGCGTCGCGTGGTCGCCTGCGAGGTGCGCCTTGCGACGGCGTGACAGGTGATCAACATACAACTCGTGATAGTTGTAGTCGGACTGTCGGACTCTTGAATCCAACGCCGCTCTTGCGGGAAGAACGCGAGGGCCGACCTACGCCACGTCGCCATACGCTGTTCTCAATGAGTTACTTTCCCGGCAAGGCTTGCCGTGTGCTCGTCCACGTCCGATTCCTTCGCCTCAAGCGCCACCACGCGGTCCCCGACGCGGATCGTGCCGACCCCGGCGTGGATCAGGTTCTGGCCGAACATGACGCCGCGCTCCGCCCGGCGGAAGGTGGCGAAAGTCCGTAGCGGCTCCTTGCCCGGCTCGCCGGTCGCCTGATCGACGACCGTGATCGTGCAGCGGGCGCACGACTTCGGCGCGGCGAAGGCGAGGTGGCCGATCCGCAGGCGGCCCACGCGGTCCTCACCGAATGGCGCACCCCCCGCGATCACGATATTCGGGCGGAAGCGATTCATCGGCAGCGGCTCGCCCAGGCGCGTATTGAGATCGGCCAGCGATTCCTCCGCGATCAGCAGGCAGGGGAAACCGTCGGCGAACCCGACCTGATCGCCCGGCGCGGCGTAGGTCGGATCGACGGGGCGGACGAACTCGGGGACCATCCGCACGAGACGGCAGGGGCGCTCGAGGAAGGCGCTCAGCCAGGCGGCGGCCTCGTCCCCTTGATCGACCGCCATACAGCGGTCGCGCCAGATGCCGACCTCGTGCGTCGGCCCATCCTCCGCGAGCCGCAGGGTCAGTTCGGCCATGCCGGGGGCGTGCGCCCACAGCGTGCCATCCGCGATCTGCGGCGCGATCAGCGCCATGCGCGGGGCCTCGCGCTGCGTCAGGAAGCGGTCAGTCGCCGCGTCCACGATCAGCAGCTCGCGATCGTGGCGGATGCCGCGCGGCTCCAGGCGCGCCTCCGTCAGCGCGATCCCGGCGCAGGACTTGATCGGGTAGCGATAGAGGCCGGTGACGGTGATCGTCGGCCCGCCGAAGGAGGGCGGGGTGCTCGCGGTCTCGCTCTGCATGAGCTGGCTCCCCTCTCTGGCACGATCGTCGTTCGCTGCTGGCGTATTTGGCGCCACTGTACCATAGCTACCGCTCTCCGTGACAACGGGCCGCGCCGCACCCCCCTTGCTATGTTGTATACCGATCGGGATGCTAGGTGTGGACGCGAGGATGGCTGCGATGGACGAGCCGAAGGATAATCGTGCGAAGCTGCTGCTGGTCGCCACGCGCCTTTTCGCGTGGCATGGCTACGAGGCGGTCGGGGTACGGCAGCTCGTGGAGGCGGCGGGGATCACCAAGCCGACCCTCTACCATTACTTCGGCAGCAAGCGCGGCCTCCTCGATGCGTTGCTCGCCGACGGCTTCGCCGACGGCTTCGTCGCGCTCGACGGTGCGCCCTACAGTCGCAACCTCCTCGACCCGCTGACCACGTATGCCGACGCCTACTTCGCGTTCGCCGCGCGACAGCGCGATCTCTACCGGCTGCAACTGGCACTCTGGTTCGCGCCGCCGCAGAGCGCAGCCTTCGCGGCGATCGCGCCTTACACCGCGCGGCAGCAACGCCTCTTCGAGGCGTTCTTCGCGCGGGCGGCGGAAGATCACGGCAACATGGTCGGGCGGCAACACGCCTACGCGCTGACCTTTCTTGGCCTGCTGAACACCTACGCCGCGCTGTTGCTGAACGACGTGCTGCAGCCGGACGCGGAGCTGACCCGCCACGCGGTGCGCCAATTCATGCACGGCATCTTCTCCTGAGCGATGGAGGGGGGACGATCACCGCAGAGACGCAGAGACGCAGAGCACGACGAGAGATAGGGGGACGGAACAGGAGACACAGCGGCACAGAGGACGGAAAGAGAGGAAATGGCTGGAGCGTTCCAGTCCCCGGCGGGGACAGTGTCCCCCGGAGGGGAGCTACTGCCTTTCAGGGGTAGCGTATGCCCTTCATGGGTACTTCGTGGCGGCAATAGCCGCCTTCAGCCGGGGCCAGTGTCCCCCGCCCTCGATCTCGCCACGAGCGTGCGCGAGGCACCGCATCCCGGCCTCGCCCCCGCGCTCGCCCGCTTCGCGTCATTGCGTCATCGCCTCATCGCCCTGCGGCGCGGCGACTACCGCGAACTGCTGGTCGCCTCCCAACAACTCGCCTTCGCGCGCGTGTCTGGCGACGAGCGCGTGATCGTCGCCCTCGACGCCTCCGACCACGTGGTCGCCGTCACCATCCCCGCCCCGCTCCCCGATGCGCGCACGGCGGTCGATCTCCTCAACGGTGACGAAGCGTTCCCGCTCGACGACGGCAAGCTGCGCCTGACGCCGCCGCCGCATCGGGCGCGGATCATGGTCGTGCGCTGCTCGTCCGGTTTCCCCCGCCGTGCCCCGATCGGTATAATGCCCGGACGAACGGCAACTGACACGCTACGGCGGAGGAGCATGAATATGGACCAGATCATCGATCTGCGGAGCGATACCGTCACCCTGCCATCGCCGGAGATGCGCCAGGCGATCGCGGACGCCGCCCTCGGCGACGATGTCTACGGCGAAGATCCGACGGTACGGGCGCTGGAAGAGCGTGCGGCCGCGCTCCTCGGCAAAGAGGCGGGCCTCTTCGTGCCGACCGGTACGATGGGCAATCTGCTGGCCGTGCTGACCCACTGCCGCGCCGGGGACGAGTTGATCTGCGGGCGCGGCACCCACACCTACGCCTCGGAGGGGGGCGGCTCGGCGCGTTTCGGCGGGGTGACCACCTGGACCGTCTCGCAGACGCGCGGGCGGCTCGACCCGGCGGAGGTCGCCGCCGCGATCCACCCCGACGATTCGCATTACACCCGCTCGCGGCTCCTGATCGTGGAGCAGCCGCACGGCGGTTGGGTGATGCCGCTGGCCGAGTTGGCTGCCGTTACCAAGGTGGCGCGCGATCGCGGGCTGCGGGTCCACATGGATGGCGCGCGCCTCTTCAACGCGGCGATCGCGCTCGGCGTCCCGGCCAGCGCGATCGCGGGTTATGCCGATACGGCGCAGTTCTGCGTTTCCAAGGGGCTCGCCGCGCCGGTCGGATCGCTGCTCGTCGGCCCCGCCGACTTCATCGCGGAGGCGCGGCGGAATCGCAAGGCGGTCGGCGGCGGGATGCGGCAGGCGGGGATCGTCGCGGCGGCGGGGCTCTACGCCGTCGATCACATGGTGGCGCGGTTGGCAGAAGACCACGCCAACGCGCGGCACCTCGCCGCCGGGCTGCGCGATCTCGGCTGGACGATCGATCGGGAAGAGGTGGAGACGAACATCTTCTTCTGCGAGCCGCCCGCCGGGGCCGACCCGAAGGCGCTCGCCGCCGCGCTGAAGGCGCAGAACATCATGGTCTCCTCCCCCTACGTCGGGAGCCGGATGCGCCTCGTGACGCACTACGGGATCACCGAGGGGGAGATCGAGCGGGCGCTGGCGACGTTCGCGGCGGTCGGGGCGGGCGCGACGGTGGGCGCATCCGCCTGAGCGTGACGACGATAGGGGCGGCGTCCGGGGTCGCTGTGGCGATTGACTGCCTGATACCCTGGCGGAGTTAGCCGGGCGTGAGTAGCCGAGGGATTAAAATACCCCGGAGGGCAGCTACTACCCCTGAAGGGCACACTGTACCCCGGAGGGCAGCTACTCCCCGGCTGTGGGTGCCGCACGGCACCGGCGAAGTCTGCCTGCGCGGACTGACGATGTGGTGAGCAAGTTCGCAGTCTCTAAATCGGACCTGGACAGTGCGTAGTTGTGGAAGGGGGGCGAGCGATGAAGCAAGCGGTGGCGTGGTGGTGTCTCGAACGGGCCGGCATGGATCTGGACGCGGCGATCGCCGCCTGCAAGGAGATCGGCTATGGCGGCCTTGAACTGGCCGAGGAGCGCGACTGGCCGCGCATCCGCGAGGCCGGCCTGACGCTCGTCACAGCGCGCGGGCACGCCTCGCTCGAAGAGGGGCTCAATCGGCGGGAGAACCACGACCGGATCGAGCGCGAGATCATCGCCAACCTGCGGGCGGCGCAGGAGTGGGGGATCCCGGCGCTGATCTGCTTCAGCGGCAATCGCGGCGGGCTGGACGATGAGGCGGGCGCGGAGGCGACGGCGGACGGGTTGCGTCGCGTGGCGCGCGCCGCCGAGGACGCCGGGGTGACGCTGGTCGTCGAACTGCTGAACAGCAAGGTCAATCACGCCGATTATCAGTGCGACCACACCGCCTGGGGCGTGCGGGTCTGCGAGGCCGTCGGCTCCCCGCGCGTCAAACTCCTCTACGACATCTATCACATGCAGATCATGGAGGGGGATCTGATCCGCACGATCGGCGCGGACAATCGCTGGTTCGGGCATTACCACACGGCGGGGAATCCGGGGCGGCACGAGATCGACGATTCGCAGGAGATCAACTATCCGGCGGTCATCCGCGCGATCGCGGCGACCGGCTACGACGGCTGGCTCGGCCAGGAGTTCATCCCGCAGGGCGATACGATCGCCGCGTTGCGCGACGCCTATGCGCGCTGCCAGGTTGGGGTGAGCCATTAAGAATAGTGTAGAGCGTCCACACTGGCAGGTATATCGCCTGACGGCTCTGCGTGAGCGAGCCTTTTCGCCCTCGCAGAGTACGTATGCGCGGGCGTCAGTGGCATGATTCCCCACTTTATCCGCAGCAGCATAGTGTTCTTCGCACTCGCTGGCGTTGTTGGCTTCGTGTTTCCTCTCGATTCTACGCGGAACCCTGCGTCTCGTCCCAATCCTCCACCAGTGCCAACGTACCCACACATCGAGCGAGACTACGGGACGGAAGTTCGTAAGAACGTTAACGGGGCAGATGAGGAGCGCGTAACCAGCTTCGACACTCTTGATGAACCCGATGTAGTGTTGTAGTTCTATCACAATAATCTGCACGAGTGGCGCACAGCTACTATCCGTCAGGGCGGGCAGACTATACAGAGCTCGACCCTGTATTTCACCAATACTTGTCCGTTTCATTCCTTCGACATCAAGGTGCAGCCACGCAATGCAGGGAGCACGAAGGTAGAAGTCACTTTGGGCCGTACCACTTGCAGATAAGTCCTGGAAAGCCTTTTGTGCTACAGGCTCGATGAGCAAGCCTATTCGTCTCCTTTCTTGATTGCGGGGAGTGTCGTCTGACAACAACGGGTGGTCATGTTGCACTCCTACTCTTTTCCTCGGCGTGGCAATCGGCGCGTGCGCGGGTACAATAGCCCCCACACCCAGGCGGACACCCCGCATTCATTATTGAAGGCCGAACGCTGCGAGAGCGAAGAATGTCGAGCACGCCCCGACCGCCCTTCCGTCTGCCGTCGCGTCTGGCGGCGCTCGCCGAGCGCCCGGTCGCCCCGCCCGACCAGCCCGGAACGCTGCTCGGCGTCGCCGCAGCGGAGGAGACGGGCCTCGCCGCGATCCTGCCGCGTCCTGCGCGCGGCCTGCTGATCGTGCTGGCCTACGCCCTCGCGACGATCCTGATGACCTGGCCGTGGGTCACGCGGATCGCGAACAGCGTGCCGCCCGGTGGCGATCCGCTCTTGCAGGTCTGGATCTCCCGCTGGGTGCAGCACGCGCTCGTGACACAGCCGTTGCACCTCTACGACGCGAACGCCTTCTTCCCGCTGCATACCACCCTCGCCTATAGCGACTCCAACATCCCCGCCGCGATCATGGCCGCCCCGATCTTCCTGCTGACCGGCAACGCGCTCCTGGCGAACAATCTGCTGGTGCTCGGCACCTTCGTCCTCGCCGCGTGCGGCACCTACCTGCTCGTCCGCGAACTGGTGGGGAACCGTGCGGCGGCGTTCCTGGCGGGCTTCGCCTACGCCTTCCTGCCCTATCGCTTCGCCCACATCTGGCACCTCAATCAGCTCGGCCACGCCTGGACGCCGCTGGTCCTCTTCGTCCTCCTCCTCTTCGTGCGGCGGCAGCGCTGGCCGTATGCCCTCGCGTTCGGCGTCCTCTTCGCCGTCCAGGTGCTGACGAGCTTCTACGTCGCCTTCCAGATCGCGTTCGCCGTGGCGGTGCTGCTGGCCGTCGTCCTGGTGGCCGATCCCCGTGCCAGAACCCCGCGCTTCCTCCTGCAACTGGCCGCTGCGGTCGTGCTGGCCCTGGCGATCATCCTGCCGCTGGCGCTGCCGTACTTGCAGGTGCGCGATCAGCAGGGGCTGGAGCGGACCCTCGTCGAGGCGGAGTCGTACCGCGCCTCGCCCACCTCCTACCTGAAGGTGCAGGGGGGCAATCGCCTCTGGTCGTGGCTCGTGGCGCAGCATGGCGGCGAGGATACCCTCTTCCCCGGCGCAATCGTCTTCGTGGGTGCGGTCATCGGCCTGATCGGCTTCCGCCGCCGCCCGGCGATCACCGCCGGCCTGCTGCTCCTCCTCGCCCTCGGCTTCGTCCTCTCGCTCGGCCCCACCTGGCACCCCGAGGCGAACGGCGGCGCTCCGCTCCCCTATCGCCTCTTATACGAGCACTTCCCCTTCTTCAAGGCGATGCGTGTCCCCGCGCGCTTCGGCGTGCTGGCGCTGCTGGCGCTGGTGCTGCTCGCCGCGTGTGGCGCGGCCTGGGTCTGGGAGCGCTTCGCCGGTCGCCTGCCCGCCGCGCGCCGTCTCGCGATCGGCGCGGGCGCGACCGGCCTGCTGGCGGTGCTGATCCTCGCCGATCTCTTCACGGCCCCGCTGCACTTCGTGCGGGTCGACAACAGCCCGGAGATCACGGCACCGTATCGCTGGTTGGCGACGCAGCCCGGCAGCGACCCGGTGATGGAGTTCCCGGCACTGACGGACGATGCCACCGCCGCCACGCAGATGTATTGGTCCACGCTGAATTGGAAGCCGCTGGTCAACGGCTATTCCGGTTTCGCCCCGCGCGCCCACGACGAGTATATGCGCGCGTTCAGCGGCGACCTGAAACGTGCGGACGGCTCGGTCGCGGGGAACATCAGCTACGTCAACAACGACAACGTCGGCCTGATCCAGAGCCTGGGCGTGCGTTATCTGGTCCTGCACCATTACGGCTATAAGCGCGAGGATTGGGATGTCGTCGTGGCGCAGCTCGAAGGGACCGGCCAAGTATCGAAGGTCGGCGACTTCGGCGAGGCGGTGATCTACCGCGTCAACGGGTCGACCGCCCCGCTGCCGACGGTGGGGGTGGACTTCTACGCCCCGACCACCGTGGTCAAGGGCGCGTTCTGGGAACCGGCGTTCGTCGCGCGCAATCCCTCCCCGCACAAGGCGTTCTTCTTCATCGATCGCCCGCTGACGCTGACGACCACCTGGCGCGACGCGAGCGGCAAGGTCGTGCGGCGCGATGAACAGGCGATCGCGATCCCCGGCGTGATCGATTCGGGCGAACTCTTCTGCTCGGTGCGCGCCTGCCCCACCGTGCCGGAGGCGACATTGCCCCCGCCGGATGCCAGCAGCCCGCGTCTCTACCCCGACACGCCGGGAGAGTACAGCGTCGAGCTGGCGCTGACCGGCGGGATCGTGCGGAACCGGACGATCCAGGTCACCGTGACCGACGCGGCCACGCCCGCACAGGCCGGTGGGACGCCGATCGGCCTCACCAACGCCACCTTCGGCAGCAAGTCGGTCGCGCCCGGTGCCGCGTTGAACATGCTCCTGACCTGGACCGCGCGGCGCCCGGCCACCGAGGATTACACCCTCTTCGCGCAACTGGTCGGGCCGGACGGCAAGGTCTGGGGGCAGTACGACGCCCCCGCCGGGTGGACCGGCCACTACACCGCGCAGTGGGCCGCCGGCGAGCGGGTGGAGCTCCCCTGGTCGGTACCGCTGAAGGCCGACGCGCCGCCCGGAACCTACCGCCTGCTGGTGGGGATGTATCGCCACACCGAGGGCGGCACCGAGCGGGTGATCCTCTCCTACCCGACCGGCGATGCCACCGAGGGCTGGGTGACCGAACTTACGGTGCCGTAGCGGCACCACAACCCGCAGACGCCGATCGTCATGGTCGGATCCAGGACCGGCGTGGCCCCTTTCCGGGGTTTCCTGGAGGAGCGCGTGGCGCAGGCGGCTTGCGAATCGGTCGGCCCGGCGCTGCTCTTCTTCGGCAGCCGCGATTCAGGTCAGGATTTCCTCTACGAGGCGGAGTTGCGCGACTATGTGGCGCGCGGCCTGACGGGGCTGGTCACCGCCTTCTCGCGCGTGGCGGGCGCGGCGCGTGTGTATATGCAGGACGCCATCGCGGCACACACCGACGAGGTCCGGGCGCTGCTGGAACGGGGTGCGACCGTCTACCTCTGCGGCGAGGCGAGCCGGATGGCTCCGGCGGTGCGCGTGGCGTTCGGCGCGATCTACCAGCGGCAGACCGGCGCGGACGAGGCGCAGGCCGAGGCGTGGCTGAACGGATCAGAATCCGCCGGGCGCTATCTCGCCGATGTGTGGGCGAGCGAGTAGGGGACGAGTCGTCAGTCACCGGTCGGCGGTCAGTGGTCGACAGAAAGAGTGGGGCCGGGGAAACTCCCCGACCCCACTCTTCGATGTGGTCGCCCGATCGCCGGGCGATAGCCGCGTTCGCGCGTCATGGCCGCGCGCCTTTGCTTGCGCGCCGGAAGAGGAGGGCAACGATCGCTCCGCCGCCCAGCACCACCACCGTCGCCGCGCACATGAGCCACAGGTATTGCGGCGCGTGTTCCCCCAGGTAGGCGTAGAGAAGTGTCTGCGGGAGCATCCCGATCACGCTGGCCGCGAGGAAGCGTCGGGATTCCATCCTGGTGAGACCGGCGGCGTAGGAGATCGCATCCACGGGGACGCCCGGCACCAGACGCGCCAGGAATATGGTCCAACCTCCCCAGCGGGCGAACCAGCGGTCGGTGGAGGCGAGCCCCGTCTTGCCGACGAGCGCCTCGACCGGGCCGCGCCCCAATGTCCGGGCGATGGTGAAGGAGACGAGCGCCGCCAGGGTGCCCCCCGCCACGCTCAGCAAGCCCCCCCACGTCGCCCCGAAGGCGAGCCCATTGGCGAAGATGACGAAGAAGGAAGGAATCGGCGGCACCAACGCCTGGATCACCATGATCAGGAGCGAGGCGACCGGTGCCCAGACCCCGAACGCGAGGATGTAGTCCCGCAACGCCGCGCTATCGCCCCGCGCCAGGATGCCCGCGAGTTCGCCAAGCTCCGCACGGAATCCCGCCGAGAGGAGGTAGGCGAGGCCGAAGGTGACCGCGATCCCGCCGAGCGACACGAGCGGTAGCCATTTTGGCAGCGACCAGCCGCGCGCGGCCTCGGCTGCTGTGTCGTTGGTCAACGTTCTCTGCGAGCGCTGCGTTTCGTGGAAACGGCGTGTCCGCAATTCGGGCATGTCCATCCGCGCAACCCCTTTCGCCCTGCCGGCGCTGTGTCTATCCTTGCCCCGTCACCGCGCTGACCCTGCGGCCCCGATGTAATCCGGCCTCTGCCAACAACGATAGCGCGCGGTTGTCGCGGGACGATAACGCAACTGTGTCGGAAGTGTGCAGCGTGGGGTGGGACGGTGAGAGGCGCTCGGAGCGGGACGAGCGGAGACCGCCGAGCGTGCGGCGGCGTGCCACGAGCGCCTGTGCGGGACGTGGGCGCGGGTGTCGTGGTGTTGGGTGCGAGAGGGTAGCGGAACCGCCGCCGCTGGGGCGCGATGTCGGCGGGGCGCGCTCAGAGGACGCGGAAACGCGCCACCACCGCCTCATCGACCTCGACGCCGAGGCCGGGGCCGTTCGGCACGTCCACCGCGCCGTCGGTCATCCGAATCGGCTTGCGGCAGAGGGTGTTCAGGAGCGATGCGGACGCGACGTTGTACTCCAGGAAGAGGGCGTTCGGCAGGTAGGCGTTGAGGTGCAGGGAGGCCGCCTTGAGGAGATCGGTGAGCCAGGCGTGCGGCACGCACTCGATCCCCTTGCGCGCGGCGAAGTCGGCGATCTGTTTGCCCACCGTCAGCCCCCCGCACCGCGAGAGGTCGGGTTGCAGCACATCGACCCGCCCCTCCTCGGCCAGGCGCGTGAAGTCGGCGATGCCGGACAGCTGCTCGCCCGCAGCGGTGCGAAGGACCGTGGTGTGCGCCGCGAGCGCGCCGTACCCGGCGAAGTTCTCCGGGTGCAGGAAATCTTCGAGCCAGAAGACATCCAACTCTTCGAGCTGACGGATGACGTGGACCCACTCTTTCAGCGAGCGCTCACGGAAGGGCTGCGCTGTCGTCACGCCGTACCACCCGGCATCGACCAGCAGTTTCACGTCCGGCCCGGCCTCCGCGCGGGCGGCGCGGACCAGGGCGATGTCGAGCGCGGCGTCCTGCCCGAAGACGCCCCAGCCGAACTTGATCGCGCGGAAGCCGCGCTCGATATACTCCGCCACCGCCGCCTGCATCGCTGCCGGGGTGGGGCGGAACAGGGTCGAGGCGTAGACATTGACGCGCTGCCGATACCCCGCGCCGAGCAGCTTCCAGATCGGTTGCCCGAACGCCTTCCCGGCGATGTCCCAGAGGGCGATGTCGGCCCCCGAGAGGAGCTGCATCCCCGCGCCCTGTCGCCCGTAATAGGCCATGAAGCGGTACATCTTCTGCCAGAGGCGTTCCCGCTCCAGCGGGTCTTCCCCGATCAGCGCGGCGCGCAGCGACTCGAAGCCGACCACGCCACCGGACGGCGCATCGACGATCGCCTTGGCGACGTGGGGTTGCGTCTCGATGTCGGACCAGCCGGTGATGCCCTCATCGGTGCTGATCTTCAGCAACGAGACGAAACGGACTCCG
>JAABUK010006688.1_pt1 | contig 17061 bp, 22 predicted proteins | sample 5559141 | NCBI WGS metagenome assembly JAABUK01 (sample SAMN10711869, study PRJNA513367) | rock metagenome | isolation source: Antarctica rocks | place: Antarctica: Victoria Land, Pudding Butte nord | collected 2016-01-03
TGGCCAACATGGGCCGAAAGATGGGGGTTTTTTGGGGGAAAAAAGGGGGGGGGGTTTGATTTGGGGTATTTGGTTTGGTGTTTGGGGGCGAGGGTTTGGGTTGGTGGTATGGTAGGGATGTTGTGGTTTTATGGAATAAGGGCTGAGGAGGATTTGGTTGAGGAAGGTTTGGTAGGATGGGGGAGTGGAGATTCGGGTGCAAGTTTTGTGTACTTATAGGGGGTTGTGAGTTAGTGGGAAGAGGGGAAGTTGGAGGTGAGTTGTGACTTTGCCGTTCTGCGTCTGTGGAGTCGGGGCTATGCAATGGGTAGGGTTGGTGGTTTAGATCGTGGAGAGTAGTTATGTGAATGGACTTGCTGATGGTTTGTCCGTAGTGTGTGATAAATGCCATATGATAAGATGCATGTCTGATGCAGATTTCAGCTAGGTTTGCACTTGGATCTTCGGAGGTACTGACGAATGCATATGCTTGGATTGAGCTTCTCGGTTTGCTTCTGCCTCCTCGGCTTCGGACTGCTTCTGAACTGCAGAAAGATTTACTGCACGTTTCACATTGGCAGAGCCCCTGCCCGGACGAGCGTAATGTGTTGATGGGGTAAGTCATTAGATCGATAACAAATGGTGATATTTGGAACCTTGTACATGCGCAAGACGAGTTGTAGTGGAATACTAACGCCGTCGTAGCCTGTGCCCTGGTAGATGTTGCGAACAATTGAAGAAATTCCTCCCACTAGCTTATGAGTCTGAGTATGTCGAGAATAGCGTCCGCGAGACGGTCGCTCGATTTGATCTCTGATATGGTAATCTGCAATATATTAACAATCTTCGGTAAGGGTAAAGTAGTCCCGGGTGAGGACATCAGAGCCAAGGTTCCATGCAGAGGTACGTTTTGTCACCGTGTAGACTCCTTGAGATGCAATGAGCTCGCAGATACCCTTCATGCGTGAAGAGAATGGTTTCGGAGCATCATGTGTCACATAATTGACCAAAAAATATTTCTCCCCTGCCATAGAGAAAGTGGCAATAGTGGCTCCGGCTTAGACGATGTACTCAGGAGATTCTTCTTGGACATGGAAAGAAACTAATTTAAAAGAGAGCAATCAGCCACAACATCAGCAGGTCATCTTAGAGAATCCCAACGGGTGCCGTGATGTGTGATCGATACCGCACAAAGAAATACGGCTTCATTTGGACCTAATCCTGTGCTTCGATCTTGTCTTGCCAAGCTTCTAGCCCATTGGCGCTTGCTGGACACGCTAGTCTCAAAATAGCTAAAATATTGGGTAGGTAACTACCTTATACTTCATTCAGATCGCGAGTACTAGTATCCAGCATAATTAGTAGCCCCAGCACAGTCCTTACAATCACATTTACAGTTACAGCTATCTCCACAGCATGTCTTATCCAATGACCCAACTAGGAGGCGGCGGTAAGCCCCCTTTGCCCCTTCACACAGTGAATCCAGTTGGGCGACTATAACATCTTCTGCAAGGCGCGTTTGCTTCATCTTAACAGCACCAGCTAACACCCCCCAGCCTTCAACCACGCCTCCCACAGCTCCAGCGAAGCCGAATATGAGCGCCTTCGCTCCCTCGCCCGCGACGAAGCCGGAAAGCGCTCCTCATGCATGGCCAAAGTGCGTCCTCCCCCTCCCAAAGTCCCTACGCAACACACTCACACGCCATCCCCCCCCAGTCCCAACAAGCCTACCAACGCGGTGACGGCGCGTCCGCGCACCAGCTCTCCGAAGAAGGCAAACGCCACGGCGCAATGGTGGACACGTACAACCAGCAGGCCTCGGATTATATTTTTCGTGAGAACAATGCTGTGGGGAGGGTTGATGGTGATACGATTGATTTGCATGGACAGTTTGTGGAGGAGGCGGAGAGGATTTTGGAGCAGAGGATAAGGTATGCGCAGGGGACTGGACAGACGCATTTGCATGTGTATGTATACCCCGTTCGTCTTGTGCCCTTGGCTTTTTCCAGTCGATTCCCACATGCCTTCTACTTAATTGCACTGGGAACGGTGAGGACCGGGTATGCAGTGCTATGCTGACGCACAACTCGCACGGACATATAGCATCGTAGGCAAAGGCAACCACTCCCCCAACCACATCCAAAAAATAAAACCAAAAGTCGAGCAAGTATGTCAAGAACTAGGCCTCCAATACTCCACAGAACCAAACGCAGGACGCATGTACATAAATCTGCAAGGAGGTGCCGCACAGATGCCAGCGCAATTCGCGGCGCAGAACGGTGGTGGGTATCAGCAACATTATGGGGGCGGGAAGCCGTATCACCAGCAAGGAATGGCGTATCAGCAGGGCGGAGGAGGAGGACAAGGGCAGTATCATGGTGGTGGTGGTGGTGGGGGGCAACAGGATCCTAATGCGGCATTGGAGGCTGAGGTTAAGAAGTATTTGCCCAAGGTGCTGAGGGTGATCAAGAGGCAGTGTTGTACGGTGATGTAGACGGTAGGAGTGGGTGAGAGAATTTTCCCTCTGGCGTTTAAGGGTCAAACCTGGATAGGACATTGCTGCTAGCATTTGTTGATACCCCAAGTAAATATTAAATATGCTCATATTATACACATTTCACACAACTCATACTACTCAAAGACCCTTCGAAAATCTCAATCTCCCTTTCCAAAACCACTGCCCCCATGCTAGGGTTAACTCCTATTGCTATTCTGCTTAACTCTGGTCGCAGACATAAGCCATTCAACTCCCCCCTCTTCCCAACACAGCATCCCCAACTCAATATCATCAAAATAACACCCTACTCACCCTCACCCTCCTCCCCCTCAACCTCCCCCAAACCTCCTTCCCCTCAACCTCCCCCCAACTCCCACGGTCATCCAAGGCATATTAAAACAAAATACCATAATATAACAAGCCATAGACATCTACACGATCAATCAATCACTTAAAGCATTCTAGAATGGGGTTTCGATGTCGCACTGCTTGCTAGGGGGAAGGCAGGGAGGATGAAGAGAGAAGGGGGGAGGGGGGATTGAGGTGCGAGGTGCGAGGTGCCAGGTGTGAGGTGGAAGTGGGAACGCGAAGGGGTTCTGGTGTTTTGCTATGTATCTGCTTGAGAATTGCCTGGTTGTGGCAGGGTTTAGGATGTAGGGGATAAGTGTCAGCGCCGTGAGGCTTCTGAGGTAATGGGGGTATTGCTCTGAATGACCCACTTGGGATTAGCTCCTCGTTTCCTTTTGCGTAGTTGCTTGTTCGAACGGATCAAGACTGAAATGCACAAGAGGAATAAAAAAGCTTTGATCTTTTTTGGTTTCTTTGAGAATGGAATAAAGGTCATGACCTCTCTTCGTTTCGCTTGTACAGTATTCATGGTCTTTCTTATCTCAATAATAATCAAGAAATGTTGTACTCTTTGATCGAGACAAAGCCTCTGAGTTGTAATCCTTGTTCACGATGGAGTTTTGCAGCGCCTTATATATGTCTCCTCGGACGCCCACGATCTGCATCTCCAAGGTCACCTTCAACACCACCTATCTTCATCGGAGTACTTCCATCAGGTAAGTCTTATCTCTCCCCAGCTAGACTTTAGCAGGTTTACCACGCACAATGTACGCCTCCTCCCAACGCCAAGGTAAGCTCGCGGCACCGTCCCCAGTCATGACAGCCGAGGATTACATCTGGGGATCTGCTCTCAATACCCCCTTCGACAACGACACGATGTATGAAGAGGAAACTGAGTATCCAGCTCCATCACAGCAACGTAAGTTTGAAACCCCTCCGCCGACGCTGACATCGTGCCTTGTCACCGCCACAGTGCAACAATACACCTTCCATGCTCAGGACCTCTTTGATATTGAGAATTGGATCAATATGTTCTGCGGCCATCATAGCAGTTTCAGGATTTGGTCGTGGTCTTGGGATGTGACAGGTGGTATGACGGAGATGTCGGAACGGCTTTCCGAGAAGGGCGTGGATGTTGATGGGGAGGTAAGAGTGTTCGTGAGGAATGGGACGCTTAAGATTTGCGTTGGGGAGATTTTGGTTGTGTTCGCGGATGGGAAGAGACGATAATGGTAGTATGGTCGCTAGTCCTCGTGGTGAAGGAATTGATGGCAACTTCTTTCCTTTAGGCTTGGAAGCGTAAGAGTCTGGAGTTTGGAGCATCTATAGTCCTGCCTTCCGAGACTTGTCATCGACTGTCTACACGAAGGCCTTGATTTTGAAAGCCAGGACAGTGTCAATTCAATGCCACCGCCACGTTTGGTTTCCCTCAATGCCAGTGCTCTGCGTGCAGATTTTGATTATGCACTTTTCTGACGAAGAATCTAGAATCGTAGCTTTGGCCCCACAAAGACGAGTAGTATTGCCAGGACCCAGAGCCCTGCGATCCATGCATATAGCATCATTCGCCCCCACCAACCCTTGCCTTCACTCATTCTCTTCAGCAGACTTATTCGTCTACCTGCAGCGTCCATGCCTGTCGTGTTCTTGTCGAGGCCTTCTGTTGCTCGATTGAGTGTTTCAGTGTCTGTGATCAGAGATTCAGAGAATTGGGTGGAGGATGCCTTGAGAGCCTGGGCTAGCGTGAAGAGAGAAGAGGTCAGGTTTGCGGACTCGACATCATTGGCGGCCAAGAGGTCAGGATCTGCTAACAACTGGGGGTCTGCGGAGGCTGTAGGTGACGGTTGCGTAAGGTGATGTCGGTTCCGTAGTGTCGATACTGGCTCCTCTAATGCCGAAATTGAGGGAACCTGAGCCTCTGACTTTGGTGCCGTTTGGGGTTCCGGACGCTGGTCTTCGCCCAGTATATCTTCTTCATCTTCGGGGCCGTACAGTAGGTCGTCATCGTCTCCGTGCGCGTCAAGGTCTTGTAGCCGGTCCGTAAGACGCTTTATGAGGGCACGTTGGGCGAACAGATCGGATTGCGCGGCTTGTCTCCGCGAAGGTAGCTTGATGGATGAAGAAGAGTGCTCGAGGCGGAGTAGAAGCGTACGGGCGTATTCGAGGTTCTACTCCCATGGTGTCAGCGGCATGCTCTCACGCTGAATGAAACCAGAAGCACGGGTTCCGCTCACCGCAGCAGTCTTGGTCCGCTCATAGCTATTATGCAGCAATCTTCGATCCACATCGGCACTCAGTATCCTCTTCTCCAGCCTTTCGAGCACTCGACCGAGGTCTATAGCAGCTACATCTCGAGGATTGACGTTCAGTGACGACGTCCTCGACATCTTGCCGGGACGAATGAGCGTCAGTGGCTTCTGTTATCGCATCAGCGCATCTCAATGAGGCTTTGGATGAGCTCGGGCGTGTTGCAGGCGCGCTCCAAAGTAAGTAAAACACACGACGATCAAAAGCTTGAGAGCCGCTGGCGTCACTTGGAGCAGATTGTGCTCTGAACAGGGGTAGCTCTTCGGATAGGGCTGAGTCTTGGCAAGTCGCACAATTTGCCAGTAGAACAATTTTGCATCGGCGAACAATGATCAACTTCGCTCATCTGACACGATTTGATCAATATGGGTGTCGAGGCTGCCATCACATCCTTTTTGCGATCTCACTGTGCTCCTTAATTCTTCATGGGGATGATGATCTCCTAGCAATCTATGTGGCTTGCAACATCTCAGGAAGTGCCTCAGGCGGTACGCTTTCCCTACCACTCACATATCATCGTGAGTCTGCACATCTCGATTCAAGCACCGCGCGTTACATAGAGATTTTATGATGATCCAACCCAAAAGCATAGTTCAGCTGATGGTCTTCGGACCAGATGAACGAAGAAAATGTCATCATCTTTCGCTCCTATCTGAGAATCATATTGCCACCACTGCCGTTTTGCTCTTACCTTCGAATTATCGAGTATTATGGCTAACAAGTGTACCTAGGCACCTGGCACATTATTCATCAAGGTTAGAGGAAGCTGGCGAAGGTGCCTTTGAGCATACGGTAAAAAATTTTGCCTCCATCCACCATGTTCGCACCGTAGCCCAGTAGCGGACTGCTTCCACGTATGCTCGGGCCATGGATCTTTACAGGAAGGCAGCGATGTGATACTGCAATGAAATATGCATGAGACATCGAGACGTTGATTGCTGACATGGCCGTGGGGTACGCCGACGGTGCTGCAACTCTATCACACAGCTCGAACTTTTCGTTGGCTATGACTGCGGCCTTTCCCATCGGACCGAAGAGCTCATTTGCGTTTCAGGCTACTGGAGACCATCTCAAACTTGTCAGCAGCCAGACTTGGGTCATACGAGACTAATCTTGTTGCAGATTCAGTCCGCTCGAAATCCTCATCACCATCATTTGGCTTCCTCGTGTTGCTCGAAAGAGACCCCTTTGTCTGTAACTGTAGGCTCGCCGCGAACTGCACTGACAGACCACATTGGACCACATTAGTCTCATGCGTCGATGCTAAGGTATGGTATTATAATTATTGATAGCGTACTACATTTGTCGGGCAGTGCGCGCCATTCATCTCCAGTCATGCTATGCCGCGTTGGCTTTGAGGCCCGGCCCAACCTCGCAGAAGAGCATCGTCTTCTTTGCGCTTGCATGAGCGGCATGGGATGCTGCGAGTCGAAAGTACGCCAGAAAATGAACAGCCACGAGCCAATGGTTCTGCATAGCTTGTGGCGGACAGCATTAGCCGCGGATGCTTGTTCGAGAGGACTATCTGACAGCTGACATGTGTCTCCCACTCTCCCTATTTAAAGTGAGGAAGAAGATTTCGTGCAACGCAAGCTTGTCAGATTCGGCTTGTGGAGAGCAGGCAGGAACAACTCTGCTCATTCTGCTGAGCCGGTAAATGAAAGTGGCGACCTCTCAACGAATCTCGCCCAATGGAGATAACCTCACAGCGGGTGAGCAGCACCCTAATACCAAGGCACATGGCCAGCGTGGGGTTCCAGCTCGCGATTAGACTTTTGAGCTTACGCACCGAGCCGCTAAGAGATGCGACTGGCCTTCCTGAAAGGAGCAAAGATTGACACGTCACGCATAATTTCAATCAACGCCAATAAACAATTGCAGCGGACTCCCTGCTTGCAGTAGCGCCACATGGTCATCGAATGGCGATCTTGTATCCAAAGGCCAAAGGTGATTGGCAACAGTGCTTGCATATTGCACCAACGGAAGTGTGTGGGCGCCGGACGTTGATACGCCCACGTCCAAACTCCCGTCGCAGCAAGCAGGATTCCTCCCCGCTTCCACTGACCCACCTTTCCTTTCCAACCGTGGTGAGCTGTCACCCGAATTTATGGTCGCCTGCTGCTCCTTCCCTCTTTTCTTTCCCGTTCGCCGTTACATCTTCCGTCGGCCTTTCTCACTTCTCACTTCTCACCACCTCTCAATCTTCTCTCAGATCTTTCCATCTGCACTTGTAGCATCCGATCCCTTGATCTACAACATCTCCACGGACCTACTACCCACTTGCAGTTGCTTGTCCCCACCATCATCATCATTCCCCAGGACATATTGCTATCCACAGCATCTGGATTCATCACATCAGTAGTACCCGCGGATACATCCATCTCATCATTGGCCCCTGTTGAATTTCCAGGATCTCTTGGAACCATCGCTTATCTCAAGCTGTTCTGACTGAAGCAAATATCACTCTCCACAGTGACTGGGCTTTGCCATTGAGGAATCCATTTAGGACCACTTTTGGGACTTGAGCAAATCGTACATCACAAGACAGAGCGTGTCCCTGCAAACCGCATACAGCCAATAGACTTGAGCATCCGCTCTCCTCTGCAGGACACATCAACATGAGGTACTACCCATCATTCCCCGTAGCATGACGTCTGTTTTCCTTTTCAAACAATTTTAAAAAGTTGATTTTGCGCTGCGTTTTTCTTTCCACCATTGGCCCCACTGGCTCCAATTGCCTGGTTAAGGCGGGACCTGTTCTGGATCGCATCAATCAATCCAGGGAATTGCGAATGCCAATCGAGCTCAATGCACCCGGCAAAACATTCGTTCCGGTCGGCTCTGCAGAGTTTGAGGTCTTTCTACATTCACGCCGGCATATTGGACCTTCTGCTCTCCGGCCTCTTTCCGTTGTTGAACCTAGGTTTTCTTCTTGTGATTTGCTACTATCGTTGCTAAACCGGATTGGGGGTATGTCGCTCTCTAGATGGTTTGCCTCTGCAATACGGAATTACATGATCGCTTTTGGATGCTCACGCTAAGTCTAAATTGACTCCCGCGTCCGTGGTGTTCTCCTCCCGTCACAGTATCCCAAACTGGGACTTGGACTGCAACGGCCCAAGTAGGACCTTGACTGATGATTTAAATGAATCAAGTCAAATCTTCATTGTATGATCGAGCTCTGTCAGAGATCGTCATCACTGGACAACCCCTTCTAAATGTGCTCTACGTTACTTTCCTCAGCTGTTGCCATGGACCTGTGGAACTAGTCTTGCCATTGCCTAAGATGGGAGTACGATGTCTAATTTCCTTGGCCTAATGGAGATTTGGAATTGTCCGCACACCGGAGGTCAATCAGAAGGGTGGCCTCCCCCTGGCACGGCTACAATATGGCCCGAACATTCTTGTGCGCTCACTAACCTCCGATCATTATGACGGAACAGAACCTTGGTGTCCGTGATCGATTTGGCCTTGTTCCCTGAAATTATGTCTTCCCGGATTTTCCGAATTATCCTGATCGGATGGTCACCCAATGGCTCCAGGATCACGTACGCCCAGGGTCCAAAATGGATCACCTTTCTTCCTTTCTGTTAACCTGGTATGCCAATGCCAACATCCTCGAAACATTTCGCTTGCTAATCTAGAATCACAGACTTTGCTTCTTCATGTATCTTGTCATCTATTGATTTACTTTTCGCATCTCACTGATCAACGCGCGATTGCAAGTACTGACTTTGATCGTCCTAGTCATATCAAGAAAACTCCAAACACCTACAAAAGACAGCCGTCTGGACACAGTGGGAAGAAAAGTAGCCAATGGAGGGACCACCCTAGGAATCAGAGCTCCAAAAACATGGCTATATCAACTGGACAGACATCTCACGATCAGGCCCAAGGACATGGTCACAAGGAGGTCACTCCCTTCGGTATCTGCCCCTCAAAGGTGGCTGACGAATCCGGGAATTCGTTTGATTCAGCCAGGATTTCTCAATGGGCAGCTCATAGTGCCAATGGCCCATCTACCTTCACAGATTATGGAGTCCAGGATCAGGGTACTTTTAGCTACGACAATGACTTGCTGCCAGCCGGGATTAGCTCCCAAATATCCAGTGGTTTCTCCGTCACATCGCCCGACGCTTTTCATAATCCTGTCCATGCTACCCCTTTGAATCTCCAATATGGCCCAGGTTTTACATACAATGAGCCAAGCACAGCTTCTGCAGGAAATGCCTTTCCTAGGACTGGCGTGGACCATGAGAATTCCCAAGATCAGGGCCTCTACACTTCATCCTTTGCCGGACACGCATATAGCGATGAGCTGTTATCAGATATGAACAGTCACGTGTATGCCGCCTTTACTGCTGGTGATTTTCTCCCTCTGGATCCAGTGGAAGCACATCCACCCCTGGTACTTGGAAACAACAACAACAATGGGCTCACCTCTTCGGCCTGGGATGCCCCTCGAGCAGACTTGGCGCAATCATTAGACTGGTCCTCCGTCTCGGATATCCCTCTTTCATCCTCATCCATGCAATCATCAACTAGCTTCCTTGGAAACCAACCGGATACTGCAGTGTCAGGTTCGATGTATGACGGACTTTTCATGACTAGCCAAAATGCCCAGGTAGATGGAGACAACGCAATGATTCCATCGTTCAACCTAGGAGAGACCATGGTAGACCCATCATCCATGAATTACTTGGATCCCGAAAGGTTTGCCTTTGCTCCAAACGCCTCATCGCTAGTCACATCTAATTGGGCCTCTAGTACGATCAGGCCACACCAAAATTTCCAGCGGGCCCCTCTCCCTACTCTGGATATGTGGTCTGGATATGATGTCGCTAGCTCCAATTACGGAGCCCCTACTACGCACACTGGTTATGAAGGCTCCAGACGTTCCAGTGAGGGCGAGTCCAAGGTTCCTCGAGACCATGCCTTTTACAAGGCGACGCCCAAGGACGGTCTATACCATTGCCCATTTGCCACATCGGAGAAGTGTACCCACAGGCCAGAAAAGCTGAAGTGCAATTACGAGTGAGATAGCTTTGCATACCTTCTGATATCAGCACTGACTTTGGTAACTAGCAAACATTTGGATTCCCACCTGAAGCCTTACCGTTGCAAGTCATTTGAGTGTTCTCAAATCCAGTTCTCTTCAACTGCGTGCTTGCTCCGCCATGAGAGAGAAGCCCACGGGATGCATGGACATGGACCCAAGCCACACCTGTGCTATTTCAAGGACTGTGAACGTGCCCAAGAGGACAATGGATTTCCCCGCCGCTGGAACCTTTTCGATCACATGAAGAGAGTGCACGACTTTGCTGGAACAGAGCCATCAAATAAAAGCAACTCACCAGCACCATCATCCTCAAGTCCTGAACCCCATGCGGACCTTCCAAAGAAGAGAAGGACTCCAAGTCCCATTGGCGAAGGATCCACGAAGAGAGTCAAGGTCAACGCTGCAAGCCGTAGCGTTGAGACCAGCTCAGTAGCTCAAAACACAATCAAGGCAAAGACCACAGCCGTAGAGCCAGATTACCGATCACAGTCCCTGGACCAAGTGTGGAACGATCAAGCTGTCCAGGTCCAAACCAGGCTACAGAGTCTCAACCCTAGGGATCCACGGCAGTGGCAGCAATATCAGGCGGACACAGCTCAGCTGCACACAATCCGCACGACCATGCAATTCCAGCAAGCGCAGCTTGCGCACTGACATACTTTGCATTATCCATTGGGCCCTTCAGGCTGCCATGCACGTGATGCCATTTCCGCGGCCAGATATGGCTTTTTTCTTTGAGTGGATACGGAATTGCTACGTACAGTTACAGGAGAAGCCGCAGTACTTAGTCTGCGCGCTATGGTACCCACACCATGGTTTTTCCTTCGTCTGCGAGGCCCTGCCATGGGACCCGTTTTTGCGTGAGATTTGACCCCTCTTCCGGATTGGATCTGCCTCAGGAGTCATGGGATACCATGGGAGGCAACTTTTGATGTTTGTATGCTATACTGGGAGCAATCCATAGCAATATACACCTCTGGAGGGATTTTTGATTCATGCTTGAGCGGACATGCCAGGTTCAAGGAGACTAGTCTGTTGATGATCGCTATTTTTTTGAATACATTGTTGTCTTGTGATTTGATGTGACCTCTCATGGGATTGAATTACTTACGTGGAAAATGAACTATGTCGTCGTTGCTGTGCTGTGCTAATCTAGAGATTGGCCGAGAGATGAGTCGGGACTGTTTGGCTCGAGGAGGTTCTGTTGTCGCGAGGTGGTTCTTGTTTTTTTAAGCGGTTTTGGAAAAACTCATGATTGCTGGATATGGGATATTTGAGATTAAAACTTTATACGCGTTCTTCGAAGTTTCTGATACAGAATGCTTAAAGTGAAACCTACGATGTGCAAACAGTGATTCCAGTCGCCATCTTTTTTACTCTTCGCCAGCAGAAGCCATTCATCTGCGAGGGCCATCTCGGCTAGCTTACCCAATGGACACTTGTAATTCGAAGAGGCTTACCATCCGGCATGTTCGAATCCCCCGTTCAAGCACCGCTCCGTTCTCGATATAATATGCTTGAAATCATGCCTAGTTGACAGCTCCCACCACGATATCCGGAAGAAGTCTGCTTCTTTTTGTTTATACCATTAATGTGAAGAATGGGATTTTTCAGTACGAGATGCATCAGGTTATCGGGTAGATGGATACCCGACTGGGCCGACATACGAAGCCCCTCGGGACCGACTCATGCCGGGCGCGAGGAAGGGTATGCGCTGTGAGGCCATATACGCTAGATAGCTGGAATGGTCGAATGGATGGAAGGAGGTGAGATGATGGGTTTGAGATATAGAAGGTAGCATGTGGGGATGTTGAAGGTGTTGGGTGATCGTGCCGAGACATTCGGTGTTGACACAATATGACCATTGCGAAGAGCGACTTTTTGCCGCTGGTAGGCTGGTAGAAAGCACCGCCTTAGTCCCAGGCTGACATCGGAGAAAGGCAGGGGGGGATAACCCCTGTCGGCGGGCAAGTATGGTGGCTTCTGGTTCACAGTGGAGCACTAGGGCTCTCGGTGCTGCTGTTTCTATAGGCTCACTGATGGTATCGTTGGCGCTGGGAAGGATATATGGTATCCGGACCGTACCGTTGCGAATAGGTCTTCGGATAGCGCATCCGTCGTACAATCGTGACCATAGTCACGGAACTGGCGGTATGAGGAACCGAGTCCAAGACCTGTGTGAAGATACCCCCTTTTGCACTGCGAAGATTTCGGCATTTGGGAATTATTATTGCGAACATTATGGCGCTTGAATACTCGAATCGAGCTCCATCATATAGGTCCTGACGAAGGCGGCCTACGCGGACCACGTCCTTGGATGAATCATGCGACCGAATCGCCTGTCATCTCGCACAGGCGGACTTGCAGGCAAGCGCCGCCGGTCATCGTGCGGCGCCTCCACTGCCGAAAAGCCTGCCGCTCGCATCTGCGAAGCCTCCTCCGTCTTTCCTTGCTGCTCGAGCGCAGTGATCAAGCTCCAGTGCGCGCTTGGCCGGTATTCATCATTGTCAAGTTCGCAAATCTTTCTAGACCATGCCTCCAGCGCCTCCCACTTGCCTTGATTCCAGAAGGATGTGCATAGATTGTCAAGCAGTCGGGCATCGGTGGCGCTTGGTCGAGATATTGCGTCAAGGAATCTTGTCTCTGCTTCTGCGTCTTGCCTCTGGTGAGCATGGCAGATGCCAAGGCACTCGATCGCTCGCACCGTGTCAGGATGTGTTTGCCCAAGTCCGGTATTGCGCCACGAGAGTACTCGCTGGTATAGATCCTTAGCTGTAGAATACCTGGAGCTATTCAGGAGGCAGTCGGCGTGAGCGTCTTCCGCATCGATCGTGTCTTTGTGATCTCTGCGCAAGCGCTTCTCGTGTAGCTCTAATGTTCTCTGCCGATATGTCTCCTCCTTGCTGTAGCATGCCCTCAATCTGCAGCACTCTGCAATGGTCTGCAAGCAGCTTGCGCTAATGCGCCACTCGGATGTGTTACTGGAGCTCGCCATTATGGCTTCGCTCAACCGAGTAGCCTCCTCCAGCCTACCTTGACGCATGATTTGCTCTGCACGGCTAGGGCGGTAGTCGAAGACGTGTATGTGCTCTGAGTGATACATTGCCTCGCAAAGTGTAACCAATTTGGTGTAGAAGATCTCTGCCATCGTTGCGTCGCCTTGGAACTCTGCTATTCCCGCCATGCTGCGATAGGTGTATACCGATTTGGTGTTTTCGGAGGCATCGCTGGCCGGGCAGCGTTCCATAATCTCTTGCCACATCGCAATGCCATCCTCCTCATGCCCGAGCATAGCTAATTCTAGAGCATAGTCATGCATGTTGTCGAGCGTCCGTACACTGCTTGGACCCTCCAATGCTTCCCAGCATTCGAAGCTGGCTTTACCCATTTCAAGACAAGACTTTTCATTGCACTGATCATAATAAAGGTGAGCCAACTCAAATGCTGACTCTGCAAAGTTCAAAGATGGGTACCCCGATATGTGGAGAGCCTTTTGGAGCGATTCCGCGGCGATGTCTATATCGCTTGCAGATCGTGCTTGGTAGTAGCGGAGTCTGCCGTAGAGCCACGTAGCTGCTGCAAGCCGTTCATCTTGTTCAGGAACGAGCTGTCGGAGGATTTTGACACTCTGTTCTGCCCGTTCCAACGCTTGGATATACATTCCGCGTTCAATGTCGAAGTCTGCTGCCCAGCAAAGCAGATGCGCCAGGTCCAGCCAAGCTTCCGTTGTCTGGTACTTGTAGCCCATGATGACGTGAACGTGAGGAGCAAGTGCGTCGCAAATAGGCCATTCGGCCACTATAATCTCGGTGGGATATTCTTTGGACACGTAGGCTAGAGCTGCCTCCTGCCATTTTTGGAGGGCATTATCTTTCTGCAGTGAATGTTGGACGAAGAGTTGCACCAGCCGGTGCATCTGGAAAGTCTGTAAACCAGCTCGAGTGGTGATGAGATTGAAAGATTGCAATACACCAAGGGATGTTGCTACCTCCGGCATTTTGAGCAAGGATTTCGGGACGCTTTGACGGTCGAGCATCGCAAGCAAGGACAGAAGCTCGGTTGCCCGAGGCTTCTGTTGCTTGATCTGGTCGTAAGATAGCTTCCACGTTCGGAAAACAGAATTCATGCTTTCTTCGTCCCGACGAGAGTCGTCGAGCTCTTCATAGAGGAATTCCTCTGAATCTTCTCCCCGAAGTGCGTTGGTATAATCTATAATCGAGACGCCATTGTCTTTGATAAAGGCTGCTGCTTGAGATACTGCCAGAGGAAGTCGATCCAATTCCTCTATGAGATCGCGCATCTCCGCTGCATCGATGTCGAATCCCTCGCCCTCCAAGCTTTGACAGAAAGAGCGAGCCAGCTTCCTCGATTGACATTGGCTGAACAACTATTGGCTTCGTTTCTTTTGTTAGTCTGCTCGCAACACGATGATCACGAGTCGTGATCAACACTTGGCTATTCTCCAATCCGTCCGGGAGAAACTTGGAGAGATTATGTGACGGGTTGTCCAAAGAGCCCCCGGACTTATACTTGCCAGGCCACCAGTGCTCAATGTTGTCTGCATTGTCGACGACGAGAAGGTAGGAGCCCGTCGTGCTCGAGAGCCATGAGCTGACCAGTTCGAGAATTGAATCTTCCGGATCGTCCCAGCCCGGTATCTCCAATAGCTGTGCGATTCGTTTGTACCCTTGATAACAACGAGCGATGTTACCTCCATAGACCCACACAGGACATGAGCATCAGGATGGCTCTCCTTGTATCGATAGCAGTACTCGATCGCGACCTGCGACTTACTCCAAATTTATGTGAGTACACTTACAGCCTGTGCTCAAGGCGAGAGCTGCTTACCCGACCCCGCCGATGCCAGATATCGCTACCCGCTTCTGGGACCCAAAACTTGAAGCAATGGACTGTAGATTGTTTTCTCGGCCTACGAATCGTGCATCGCGGCTGAACGGTACGAGGAATAAGCCCGTCGCACTCATACATGATTGCAGAGACTCTGAAGGCCTTCTGTCAATCATCTAGGCGCCATCTTCGAGGGTTGGTCTGAGTCGCGTAGGAAGGTGACAGCCAATGCACGAAGCTTATAGTGTCCTCAGAAGCATTCTCTGCGTCGGTTGTGACGGACTCCCAAAACGCAACTGGAATTCGATCAATACCTACAAATACTCATTAGTGCCTGTGGTCTTCGAAACATTTAGCGGCCGTTTACTTTTTCCCATCTTCCGAAACATATCGAATCGATTGCAGACGCGACGTGAGGGTGCAGCTGCCGTATGCTCTCTTTGTGCTGCTTCGACCAGCCCAGCGGCGTTGTGACCACGACGTCGTCAAAATACTGTTTCTTGCCATCGGAAGTAGTCAAACAGACTGGACGATTCCCGCCTATCCGAGCTTCCACAGAGTTCATCACAGTGTTGAGTTGAATGTGCGCTTGTGCAAGAGGAACCGCAGAGATCCGGGCAATTATCTTCTGGTAGTTGGTAGGTATGAAGCCGTCGTCTGTAGAAATTAGTCTCATACAACGAAAAGTTAATCCTTGTGCCTGCCTCCTTCAATACAATCTTCGAGATAGAAGGACTTGAGTGATTGAAGCTCGACGTGATCACCCACATAAGCTCCCCACATCTGCGACATGCCTAGGACGAGCTCCACTTCTCGCCTAGTCATGTCCCCGGATTGGAAGGCCCGATCGCACCAGCTTTCGAAGAAGCTGTACAGACTCGCAGAGGAATGGAGTTCTTCGTTGCGATTCGTGCTGTGTTTGATAGCCTCCTCCAAAATCCCCCATACTTGCTTTAGGGCCTTTTTGGCTTCCGATGGAGCTACTAAGTTGCCTCCACTATCGATTAGGAGGGTGCTCTCCTTCCATCGATGAAGGGGAGTCCCGGTCTCCTTTGCTAGCTCAACAATCGGATTATATCCGGTGCTGGCGTTTTCAGCTTGCAATTACGGAATCTCGGAACCGGTCCGTGTACCTGTGTACCCAGTTCGCTCCGCTGTCGGTGCTGAATTCAGCTTAGAAGTGGTGCAGACACTCTGCCACTTACATGTCAACCTCTAGCGGTCCCATCCGATCGCTCTTGGCAATCTGTAGGGATATTAATCCTCGTGCAATGAGCGACAGATCTTTCAACGCCAACCCTACCACCTATTCGGTTGCGGGCTTCGATGATCGTCACATCGTAAGAATGTTCAAGGAGCACAGTCGCGCACCGCAGACCAGACACTCCAGCTCCAACGATACAAACTTGAGGAGTCATGTGTTATAAGCCACTCTATGACAACCCCTTGACTGTGTAGTGGGAGATCTCGAGAAGCTTCGTTGTAGCTGCAGCTGCACGCTTGAACGCGATTGGTCAGGTTTCTATTGAGCAGCTTGGCAGTAACTACTAGAATCTAACACAATCATGAGCCCATTAAGGAGTATATCATATGTCTAGAATTACAGGGATGGTACTTTAGCACCCCATTCACTATGCCTTGATTAAAGAATGCAAACTCGGTACCGCACACAACAACTCCGCAATTCACCATGTCCCACCCCACACCCATAAACCCCACCCTATTCGCCCAAACCCAGCTCTCCCTCCTCCTCGCAGAACAAGCTGCTGAAACAGCCTCCACAACCTCCCTGCTCAATAACATATCCCCAACCTCCCTCGCCCGCGCCGGCCTCGCCATCACAAACCTCGTCTTATCCGCTCAACGCACTGGTCTCGGCGGGAAGACGGTGTTGGAGCTAGAGCAAGATAAGGCTATCGGTAATGATGGTGTGGTGGGGGAGCATGGCATTCGAGTGGGAGATATCGTGAGAGTGGGGACACAGCCAAGGGGTGGGGAGAGGAAGATGGAGAGAGCGCGGTTG
>JAABUK010006689.1_pt1 | contig 17060 bp, 16 predicted proteins | sample 5559141 | NCBI WGS metagenome assembly JAABUK01 (sample SAMN10711869, study PRJNA513367) | rock metagenome | isolation source: Antarctica rocks | place: Antarctica: Victoria Land, Pudding Butte nord | collected 2016-01-03
AGGCGCATGTCGGCCATTGTGCTTTAGTCCTTTCAAGAAATGTTTGGCGACAAATCTTGTCAAGGATAGCGGCACGGTGGCCTTTTATGCAGTTTCAAAGATCGATTTTTGTCCTGTACTAAGAGAATCTAAATAAAAGGAAGAAAGGAAATCTAATGACTACAATTTCGGAAGATAATAAAGTTGTAACGCTCATCAATGTTTTTACCGTTGAGCCGGAGAATCAGCAAAAATTGGTGGATATGCTCGTCGAAGCAACCCAAAAGACGATGAAGAATATACCCGGCTTCATATCGGCTAACATTCATAAAAGCGCGGACGGTGTGCGCGTGACTAATTACGCTCAGTGGCGCAGTGAGGAGGATTACGCGGCGATGCTTAAAAATCCCGAAGCTGCGACGCATATGAAGCCTATCACGGAGATTGCAACATTCGACGCTCATACTTACGAAGTAGTCGAAAGCCTAACGGTAACGTAATCGCCAAGACAAAAGCCTAGCGCACATAGTTCTGCCTAAAGCCGCCGCCCAACAATTCAATGGACGTGAGGGCGAAACAGCGACTTTCATAAAAAGTTGCGCGGTTTCTCTTAGCTTGCGGGTATCTGATTTCGCCCCACGTCAACTTCACCGTTGTTCCCTCGCGCATTTCGTGACGCGTTAAAGATAATTTGCTTATGCTATGATTTTGGTTGGAGTAGCTTATGAATCTTGCCGAACGAATTACGATTGATCCGAATATTTGTCATGGCAAGCCCTGTCTTCGCGGGTTGCGTTATCCGGTTGAAATGATTCTTGAATTGCTCGGTTCAGGAATGACAACCGAAGAAATTCTGGCCGACTATGAAGACCTTGAGCGGGAAGACGTTTTGGCGGCTTTGTCCTTCGCGGCGCGACTCAGCCAAGTCAAGCGTCTTGAGCCTGTGCTGCCGTGAAATTCCTCGTGGATGCCCAACTTCCGCGTCGGCTGATTTCTCGGTTGCGTGATGCCGGACATGAAGCTCTTCACACACTTGATTTGCCGCTTGGTAATCGCACACCGGATTCCGTTCTCGATGAGCTTTCCCTCCGTGAAGGATATATCGTCATCACCAAAGACGCTGATTTCGTAAACTCTTTCCTTTTGTATCATAGACCATACAAGCTGCTGTTAGTCTCTACGGGAAACACTCGGAACCTGGAGTTGGAGTCGTTATTGATGTCAAATCTGGAAGGCATCGCAGATAACTTCGACACCTTCGATTTCATCGAAATAACCCGGAATGCGGTGATCTTTCACGTCTGAAGCGCGCCCGACGAGTCATGCTTATCGCCCGCCCGATAGCATCTCTTTCAGTGCTTCCAAGCTTTTGAGTTTGAACTTTATGATGGATTTCACCGAACTGATTGATTTAGCTGCCGGGAATCTGGGCGGCACGGTTTTGTATGCCAATGATGAGTTCTTCGCACCGAAAGAGAACTTGCTTAAACAGAGCGCGCCAGTCTTCATCGAAGGCAAATACACGGACTTGGGCAAGTGGATGGACGGCTGGGAAACGCGCCGCCGCCGTAGCCCTCGCTTGGATGAGGATTACGATTGGTGTCTGATACGGCTCGGCGTGCCGGGCATCGTTCATGGCGTCGTCGTGGACACGAGTTTTTTTCGTGGGAATTATCCTTCGCATTGCTCGATTGAAGCCTGCGCGGTTGACGGTCAACCGGACATCGAGCAACTAATGAGCGCGGCAATTGAGTGGATTGAGATTCTGCCGCAAGCATCATTGGAAGGCGACTCGCAGAATCGTTTTGCCGTCGCTTACGCGCAGCGTGTCACGCACCTGCGTTTGAAGATTTATCCCGACGGCGGCGTGGCACGTCTGCGTGTGCATGGCGTCGTCGTGCCGGATTGGGCGGCGTTGCATCGTCGCCGTAGCGAGCTTGATTTGGCGGCGGTGGAACATGGCGGGGCGGTGCTGGCGGCGAGCGATATGTTCTTCGGTCATCGGCACAATCTGATTATGCCCGGACGCTCGCAAGATATGAGCGACGGCTGGGAAACCAAGCGGCGCAGAGGCGCGGGGCATGATTGGTGCATCGTCAAACTCGGCGCTGCCGGAGCTATCAAGCGCGTCGAAGTTGATACGTGGCGTTTCAAAGGCAATTATCCCGAAAGCTGTTCGATAGAAGTGAGCCGTGCCGCAGAAGATGACGCGAACATTGACTCGCTTGTCTGGCAGGAACTTCTGCCGAACACGCGGCTTCAGGCGCACACGTTGCACGTCTTCGCCGACGAACTCACAGACTGCGGAGCAGTAACGCACGCGCGTTTCAACATCTACCCGGATGGTGGCGTGAGCCGTTTGCGTCTCTACGGTAGAATCCCGGAATGAGCGCGAGCGAAGAACTCGAGGGGTTGAATCATGCTTCGCGTGAGGCGGCGGAAAACTGTTTTCTGGATTGCTGCGGTTCGCGCAAGTGGGCGCGCATGATGACGTTGGCGCGTCCCTTCAGTGATGCGGCTGCGCTGCTCAAGCAAGCAAAACAAATCTGGCAGAGTCTCGAACCGCAGGACTGGCTGGAAGCCTTCGCCGCTCATCCCAAGATTGGTGCGCGCCATGCTGTACCGCAGCAACCGGCGCAGTCAGCACAGTGGTCGCACACAGAGCAGTCCGGCACGCACGCCGCAATCGATTCGGTGCGCGACGCCTTAGCGGAAGTTAATCGTTTGTATGAAGAGAAGTTCGGATATATCTTCATCGTTTGCGCCACCGGCAAGAGTGCGGACGAAATGCTTGCCCTGTGCCGCGAGCGTGTTCACAACGCCGCCGATCAGGAACTACGCATCGCGGGTGACGAACAGAGAAAGATAACGGAAATCAGGTTGCGGAAACTTCTTGAATCTGGATGCGCGGAAAATTCCGGCGGCGAATGCCGTTGAAGCTACGGAACCAATGCGCGCCAAACCACAAGACAAGCGGTTTATCAATTCGCATACGGCAAACGCATGAGCGCCATCACGACACACGTTCTGGATGTTTCGTCGGGCAGTCCGGCACGCGGCGTTCCCGTAGTGTTGGAGCAAGAGACTCCGGCGGCTGTTTGGGAACACATCGGCAAAGGTATAACGGACGAGGACGGACGCTTGCGCGATCTGCTTGCGCCGGATGCGAGCCTGACGCCGGGCAATTACCGGCTCACCTTCGATACCGGAACTTATTTTGCGCACCAACGAATCGAAGCATTCTATCCGCAAGTAGTCGTCGCGTTCACCGTGCGAGACGCGAGCGCGCATTACCATGTTCCGCTGCTGCTGAGTCCGTTCGGTTACTCTACTTATCGCGGGAGCTAAAACGATGTCCGTCCGTTTAGTCCAAAATAATTACGGCAAGTCGCGCGTGCGTTTGATGAAGGTTGCACGGCACGGCGATTTGCACGAATTACAGGACGTGACCGTTAAAGTCGCGTTCGAGGGCGAGTTCACGATTGTTCACACCATCGGCGACAACGGTTCTGTGCTGCCCACCGACACGATGAAGAACACCGTCTATGCGCTGGCACATCAAACGCAGGAAATCGAGGAGATCGAAAACTTCGCCTTGCGTCTGGCCGATTATTTCCTGTCGCACAATCCACCCGTGACGCGCGTCATCATCGAGATTGCCGAGCACGCTTGGACGCGCATCACTGTCGGCGACGAAGCGCACCCGCATTCTTTCACCAAGAGCGGCGACGAAAAACGCACCGCTATGATTAGCGCGACGCGCGACGCTACGACAATCGAATCCGGCATCGAAGATTTAGTGGTCTTGAAAACAACCCGATCGGGGTTCGCAGGTTTCATCAAAGATCGCTACACCACTCTGCCGGAAACAACGGACAGAATCTTTGCCACTTCCATTACAGCGAACTGGCGCTACGCACGCCCCGGCGCGGCGAGCGGCGACACATGGCGCGGCGTGCGGCAAACGATTCTCGAAACCTTCGCCGATCACGACAGCCTCTCCGTGCAACACACGCTCTATGCGATGGGCGAAGCGGTGTTGGAAAAGTTCCTCGATGTCGCGGAAATATCTTTCTCGTTGCCAAACATACACTGCCTGCCCGTAGATGTTGCGCGCTTCGGCCTGGAGAACGATAACCGTATTTTTATGCCGACGGATGAACCGCACGGTTTGATTGAAGCGCGATTGACTCGTTAATCTCTTGACGGAATGCAGATTAAAAAACAGATTGAGCCATCATCTCTAATTTGCCATGAACACAACACTTTCTCAGGAATCAATGCAGGAAATCACGCGCCGCTTGCAATCGTCACACGCCGCCTTCGCCGGGCGTTATCCGGGTGAATCGCCGCGTCGCCAGCCGGTGCATACCGTTTACGGCGGCGCACACCTTTTCAAGTCGGACACCGCGCCGCGTCTTGGCGCATTGGCCTTGCGCGCTTTTGAAACCTACGCGCCCGACGCTGCCGCCTTCGCGCAGGCGATTGGACTGCCGGACGCGCTATCGAACACGATTTACGAGCGTGTGTTGGAAAAGCTGACGCGCGAGCCGGTCGAAGATTTCCGCATTGACTTTGAAGACGGCTACGGCACGCGCCCCGATGCGGAAGAGGATGGGCACGCGATTTCCGCCGCGCGAGAAACAGCCAAAGGTTTCGCGGCAAGTACGCTTCCGCCGTTCCTCGGTATTCGCATCAAAACATTTTCGGAAGAGTTACACACACGAAGCATCCGCACGCTCGATCTGTTTCTGACGACGCTCGTCGAATCTTCGGGGAGACGCTTGCCGGAAAATTTCGTCGTCACGCTGCCGAAAATCGTCGCGCCCGCGCAGGTTGCCGCCCTCGCAGACATCTACGATCTGTTGGAGCCGCGCCTGAATCTACCGGCGGGCACGCTGAAAATGGAGATGATGGTTGAGACCACGCAATCGCTCATCAACGAACGCGGAGAAGTGAACCTTCCGCAGTTGCTTGACGCCTCGCGCGGACGTTGCGTGGCGGCGCATTTCGGCACTTACGATTACACCGCCAGTTGCAGCATTACCGCCGCGTATCAGGATATGCTTCATCCGGCCTGCGATTTCGCGCGCAATATAATGCAGGTTTCCTTTGGCGGCACGGGCGTCTGGCTGTCGGACGGCGCAACGAACATTTTGCCCGTTGCGCCGCATCGCGGCGAATTGACCACAGAACAAAAAACAGAAAACCGCGCGGTTGTTCATCGCGCTTGGAAATTGCATTACGAACACGTTCGCCATTCGCTCACCAACGCTTTCTATCAAGGCTGGGATTTGCATCCGGCGCAACTGCCGACGCGCTACGCGGCTGTTTACACTTTCTTTCTCGAAGGCTTGGCGGCGGCTTCCGAGCGTTTGCGAAACTTCGTTGCGAAGGCAGCGCAGGCGACGCTGGTCGGCGATGTCTTCGACGACGCCGCCACCGGTCAAGGATTGCTCAATTATTTCCTGCGCGCGATTAACTGCCGTGCTCTGACCGAACAGGAAGCGCAGGAGTTGACCAGCCTTACGCTGGAAGAATTGCGCTCCGGGTCGTTCACGAAAATTTTGCACAACCGGCAAAATAAATAAGCGGCTGCGATGCTTCGTAACGTCATTGCGCGTGGACATCCCGCGTGTATGTCCGGGCGTTGCCGCGAATTAGTTGGTGCGTGGTAAAGCTACTCTGTTAAGATTGCCGGACATTGTCTCAAAGTATATTTGAACCGCCGGAGTACGAAGCTTCGCTGATGTTCCGGCCTGTTATTCGTGTTAGACAGAACAAGGAGGTTCTCTTGAAAAAGCCGCTCGAATCGCGTCATCGCAATTCAAATCTTCAGGCCAGCGCTCGGAAAGAACGCGCCGTTGAACATCAGCCCTTTAGTCCTAATTCCGTCGCCAAAGCTCCACGCATTCGCGGCGCGCAGGTGACCGAGAGCGTCTGCCCGTACTGCGCCGTCGGTTGCGGGCAGTTGGTCTATACAAAAGGCGGGCGTGTCATAGACATCGAAGGCAATCCCGACAGCCCGATCAATCAGGGCACGCAATGTCCGAAGGGCGCGAACACCTTTCAACTCACCGTCAACCCGCACCGCATCAAGCATGTGCTTTACCGCGCGCCGTATTCTGAAACATGGGAACAGCGTCCGCTCGATTGGGCGCTTGCTAGAATCGCGCAGAAGTTGAAAGACGCGCGCGATGCCGACTTTATCGAATCTAAAGATGAAACGACGCTCAATCATTTAACGACCGTCGCCTCTCTTGGCGGCGCGACGATGGACAACGAAGAGAATTACATGATTAAGAAACTCTTCGGCGGAGGGCTTGGCGTCGTCTCAATCGAAAATCAAGCGCGTATATGACACAGCGCTTCGGTGTCCGGTCTGGGCACCACAATAGGTCGCGGCACGGCGACTAATTTTCAAGAGGATTTGCAATCGAGCGACTGCATTCTGTTCATGGGATCGAACATGGCGGAAGCGCATCCCGTAGGCTTTCGCTTTCCGATGAAAGCAAAGGAGCGCGGCGCAAAGCTCATACACGTTGACCCGCACTACACGCGCACTTCCGCGATGTGTCATCAATACGTTCCGCTTCGCGCCGGAACCGACATCGCTTTTCTTGGCGGACTCATCAACTACGTTCTCACGCACGAGCGGTGGTTCAAAGAGTATGTGCTTGCCTACACGAACGCGACTTCGCTCATCAACGACGAGTTCGTTGACACGGAACAACTCGACGGGCTGTTTCAAGGCTTCGACGAAAAACTCAAGCAATATGATATGGATGCGCGCCGCTGGAACTACAAAGGCGAGCCGAATGTTTCGCACACCGAAACGCCGCAGCATATCAAAAACGAATCATGGAGCGAGCGGCTCGGACATCTAAATAATCCACTGCCGCAGAGTGACCCGACGCTTCGTAATCCGAACTGCGTTCTGAACATTATGCGCCGCCACTTCGCGCGTTATACGCCGGAAATGGTCGCGCGAATTTGCGGCTGCACAGCGGAACAATTCACGAAAGTCGCCGAAAGCCTCTGCGACAATTCGGGGCGCGAGCGCACTTCGGCAATCGTTTACGGCGTCGGCTGGACGCATCACACGACGGGCGTGCAGATCATTCGCGCCGCCGGAATTCTGCAGCTACTGCTCGGCAACATAGGCAGACCCGGCGGCGGCATTATGGCGATGCGCGGGCACGCCAGCATTCAAGGCTCGACAGACATCCCGACGCTTTACAACATGCTGCCCGGCTATATCCCGCAACCCGCCGCGCATCGCAACCACAATTCACTCAAAGATTTTCTTGAACAGGAACATGTCAAGACGGGCTACTGGGCGAACTTTCCGAAGTTTATGGTCAGCCTCTTAAAAGCATGGTACGGCGATGCCGCGACGCAGGAAAACGAGTGGGGCTTTAATTATTTGCCGCGCATTGATGACAACTATTCGCATCTGCCGACCTTCGTTCGCATGAGCGAAGGAAAAGTTAAAGGCTTGTTTCTCTTCGGGCAGAATCCGGCGGCGGGCGCGCCGAATGCGAAGCTTCATCGCAAGGCTTTGAAGAGTCTCGAATGGCTCGTCGTCCGCGATTGGTTCGAGATCGAGAGCGCGTGTTTCTGGTACAAGGGGCCGGAGAATCCCGATCCGAAAACCGTTGCGACGGAAATCTTCTTTATGCCCGCCGCGACCAATACGGAAAAGGAAGGCAGCTTCACCAACACAGAGCGATTGATTCAGTGGCACGACAAGGCCGTTGATCCGCCCGACGATTGCCGCTCCGATTCGTGGTTTCTCTTTCAACTCGGAAAGCGTCTGAAAGAACTCTACAAAGATTCCACAAAAGCACGCGACCAAAGCCTGCTTAACTTGACGTGGGACTATGAACGCGACACGCCGGAGATTTTGCCCGACGGCACACGGAGCCGCATCGAAGGCGAGCCGGACATGGAAAAGATTTTACGAGAGATCAACGGCTATCGCACCGCAGACGGCACGCACATCGGCGGCTTTTCTGACCTCGAAGCCGACGGCTCGACGGCGTGCGGCTGCTGGATTTATAGCGGCGTTTTTCCAGAGCCGAAACGCAATCGCGCTCGCTCGCGCATCAGCCACACGGAAGACTACACGCATCCCGATTGGGGCTTCGCGTGGCCGCACAATCGTCGCCTGCTTTACAACCGCGCGTCCGCAGACCCGGAAGGCGTGCCTTGGTCGGAGCGCAAGAAATACATCTGGTGGGATGCGGCGCAAGCGAAGTGGACGGGGGTTGACGAGCCGGATTTCGAGCCGAACAAATCGCCCGCGTACCGCGCGAAGGAAACGGACGAAGGGATGGCTGCGATTTCCGGCGATTCGCCGTTCATTATGAAGCCGGACGGCAAGGGCTGGCTCTACGCGCCGATGGGCTTGCAGGACGGGCCGCTTCCAGCGCATTACGAACCCGTCGAATCGCCTGTGCCGAATCTGCTTTACAAGCAGCAGGAGAATCCGGCAGTCGAACGCTACAATGTGCCGATGAATGAATTGGCGGAGCCGCTTGACCCGTTGTACCCGATTGTCGCAACGACGTATCGCCTGACCGAACATTACCTGAGCGGCCCGATGTCGCGCTTCGATTCTTGGCTTAATGAATTGCAACCCGAAATGTTCATCGAACTCAGTCCCGAACTCGCGCGCGAGCGCGGCATAGAGCACGGCAGTTGGATGGTCGCGTGGAACATTCGCGGCGCAATCGAAGCGCGTGCGATGGTCACAGAACGCATTCCTTTGCTCAAGGTGAATAATCGAGTGCAGCATCAAATCGGCATTCCGTTTCACTGGAGCTTCGCGGGCGAAACGACGGGCGGGCAGGCTAACGATCTCACCTCGATCATGCTCGACCCGAACGTGAGTATGCACGAGACGAAAGCGTTTACCTGTAATGTGCGCGCCGGAAGATTAGAGCCGCGCCGAGATGAGAAGCCTTTAGAACCTGCTGCGCGCCCGACGCGCGAGCCTGCGCCCGATACGCCGAAGCACGATCAACCGGAGGGACAGTTTTTATGATGAGCGATTTGTTAGACGCGTGGCGTAGCCCTGAGCCGCCAGCCACGCAACAAGAAACGGGCTTCTTCACGGATACGACGCTCTGCATCGGTTGTAAGGCGTGCGAGATTGCGTGCAAGCAATGGAATCAACTGCCCGCCGACGGCTTTCATTTCACAGGCAACTCTTACGACAACACCGTTGCGCTATCCGGCACGACGTGGCGGCACGTCGCCTTCATCGAACAGTTTGACCGCGACACTGAAAGCAGTGGTGGCAGTGTTAGCGGCAATGGTGTTGGAACTGATAATAATCTGCCCGGACGCTGGTTGATGATGTCGGATGTCTGCAAGCATTGCGTGCAGGCTCCGTGTCAGGAAGCGTGCCCGACGGGCGCGCTCATCTACAACGAGTTCGGCAATGTTTACGTGCAGCAGGACATCTGCAACGGCTGCGGCTACTGCGTCGCGGCGTGTCCCTTCGGCGTGATTGACCGCGACCCTGAAGACGGGCGCGCGCACAAATGCACGCTTTGTTATGACAGGCAAAAAGACGGCATGACGCCCGCCTGCGCGAAAGCTTGCCCGACGGCTTCGATTCAATTCGGGCCAATCGAAAAGCTTCATCAGATCGCGCGCCGTCGCGTCGAAGAACTGCACGCGCACGGCGAAACGGACGCTTACCTCTACGGCGCGGAAGCGTCCGGCGAGTACAGCGCGCTCAATGCCTTCTTTCTGCTGAAGGACAACCCGACTGTTTATAATTTGCCGGAAGCGCCGCGTCGTCCGCAGGCACATTTGAAAACGAACTGGCTCGTGAGCCTCGGTGCGGCGGTGGGACTCGCGGCAGCTTCGGCGCTCGTTTTATCAAGGGGAAAATAATGGTCACGAAAGAGCGCGAAGTTAAAGCGGAGCATGTAACGCAGAACAGTTGGTTTCCCGAAGCTGCGTCGGGCGGCGAGTTGATGAAGACGGCGAATCCTTCGGGCGTAGCGAAGGAAGGTTATTACGGCGTGCCGATGTTGAAGCGCCCGTTATGGAAATGGGAGATTGCGCTTTACTTTTTCTTTGAAGGCATCAGCGCCGGTTCGTACATGATTGCGACGATGGCGGACTTATTTGCAAAGGATCGTTACCCGGAGATGACTCGCGCGGCGCGTTACATCTCACTGGCGGCGCTCTTGCCATGCCCGCCGCTGCTCATCATTGACCTCGGGCGTCCCGAAAGATTTCATCACATGCTAAGAGTGTGGAAGCCGAAGTCGCCGATGAATTTGGGGGCGTGGGCGCTCTCCGGTTACAGTCTTCCGGTTGGATTGCTCGCGGTCAAACAATTAACGGGAGACATATCGCAAACGCCTGCGCCGCTCAAGAAGGCGGGCGCGCTCGTACCGTCGCGCGCGTTGGGCGCGGCAGGCATTCCGTTCGCGCTTGCGATGCTCGGTTATCCGGGCGTGCTGCTTTCGACGACGAGCACGCCCGTCTGGTCACGCACGAGATTCTTAGGCGCGCTCTTCGCTTCGAGTTCGATGGCGACGGGCGCGGCGGCTCTCTCGCTTGTGCTTGCCATACGAAGCAAGAAAAGTAGCAACAGGGAGCTTGAAGGATTGGAGCGGATCGAAAATCTCGCCCGACTGTTTGAGGGAACGGCGCTCGCTGCTTATCTCTTGACGACGAAGGAGAGCGCGAAGCCTCTTGTGTCCGGTCGCTACAGCAATCATTTGTGGTTCGGGGCGGTTGGCGCAGGCATGGTGTTGCCGACGCTTGTGAGTGCTCTCAGTCCGCGCCGTCGCGGAAAGAAACGAAGGGCGACGATCTTGAGTTCTGCGCTAACGCTTATCGGCGGATTAACGCTCAAGTGGGCAATCACTCATGCGGGGCGCGCGTCGGCGGAAGATTCACAGGCGGCGCGCGATGCCACGCGCCCGAGCGATAACTCTCCGGGCTGGGGTTCTTCCGCGACTGTTTGAATAATATGGATGAACGAGACGTTAAAGCCGCTTACCCGGCAGCCTTCCCGAAACTCGACGACGATCAACTCGCCGCGATCAGCCAGTTTGCTGCCTGCAAAACGTATCACGACGGCGAAACGCTCTTCGCGGCTGGCGAGCAAGAATTAAAGTTTCACGCGATCAAGTCGGGCGAAGTTGTCATCGTTGACGACTCGGACGGCAAGCGGCGAACGCTGCTTGTGCATGAAGCGCGCGAGTTCACAGGCGATATTGCGAACTTCACAGGCAGACCCGCCAACGTCAGCGGGATTGCCAGAGGCGAAGTGGAAGTATACGAAGTGTCCGCCGAGAATTTGCGGCACATCATCGCCGAACGTCCGGGCCTTAGCGAGATAATTCTTCAAACCTTCATTGCGCGCTGGCAGATGTTGAGCGAATCCGATTATACGGGCTTGCGCGTGATCGGCTCTCGCTACTCGCGCGACACGTTTCGCATACGCGACTTTCTCGCCAAGAACCGCGTGCTCTTTACGTGGATTGATCTCGAAGATGATCCGCATGTAGACGAGTTGCTTCAGCGCTTTCATATCGGTGAAGCCGACACGCCTGTTGTGGTGAACGGGAATTTCTGGCTGCTGCGCAATCCTTCAAATTCGGAGTTAGCGGAACGCATCGGTATCAGAAGCGCACTCAAGGAAACGACCTACGACTTCGCCATCGTCGGCGGCGGCCCCGCAGGATTGGCGGCGGCGGTCTACGGCGCGAGCGAAGGATTGAATACAATCGTGCTGGAAGAGAATGCTCCGGGCGGGCAAGCGGGCAGCAGTTCGATGATCGAAAATTATCTTGGCTTTCCGACGGGGATTTCCGGCGCTGATCTGGCGAGCCGCGCGGCGCTTCAAGCGCGCAAGTTCGGCGCGCAATTCTCGACGCCTTCGCAGGTGTTGAAGCTGGAATTTGAAGGCACTTATCCGGTGCTTCATCTAACAGGCGGCGAGCAGATTTCCGCGAAGTGTTTGTTGATTGCGACGGGAGCGGATTACCGCAAGCTCGATGTGGAAAATCGTGAGAAGTTCGACGGCGCGGGCGTTTACTATTCGGCGACCTACACGGAAGCTTTGATGTGTCGCGGCTCGCAAGTCGCCGTCGTCGGCGGCGGCAATTCCGCAGGCCAAGCGGCGGTCTTTCTCTCGGAGAACGTCCCGAAGGTAATGCTGCTGATTCGCGGAAACGATTTAAGCAAAAACATGTCGCGCTATCTCGCACAGCGTATCGAGCAGACAGCGAACATAGAACTGCTGACGAACGCAGGGATTACGCGCATGGACGGCGAGGATTATCTGGAATCAATAGAAATCAGAAACGATCAAACAAGCGAGAGCCGCACGGAGGCAGTCTCCGCCGTCTTCTCATTCATCGGAGCCGTGCCATGTACGAGCTGGCTGCCCGCGCAGATTGAAACAGACGATAAAGGCTTCGTTAAAACCGGCGTGTCTGTTTCCAACTCGCCGTTATGGACGCTCAAACGCAAACCGTTTCTGCTCGAGACGAGCCAGCCAGGTGTCTTCGCGGCGGGCGACGTGCGTTCGGGTTCAATTAAGCGCGTGGCATCGTCCGTCGGCGAAGGCGCGATGGCAGTGCAGTTAGCACATGAATATTTGAAGGAGATTTGAGGCTGCGTCCGGCACGCTTTGCAATCGCAGACAACATTAAGAGGTAATTTGAAATGGATGAAGTAACGGTTACGTCTCTAAAAAATTTGCAGAACGAAGTGAGTTACGGCGACGGGCGAACCTTTGTAATTGATGAACCGGCGAGCGTCGGCGGTGAAGGCGCGGGACCCGATCCGTATACGCTGCTTTTGGCGGCTCTCGGCGGCTGTACTTCGATGACCGTGATGATGTACGCGCGCCGCAAGGAATGGAATCTCGAGCGCGTCTCTGTGAAATTAAGCCAGCAGCGGGTTCACGCCAAAGACTGCCACGACTGCGATACGGATACGGATGGCTTCGTGCATCGCATCGAGCGCAGCGTGACATTGGAAGGCGACTTGAACGAAGAACAGCGAAAGCGCTTGTTGGAAATTTCGCGCTTGTGCCCGGTGCATAAGACGCTGACATCGGCCATCGTCATCAAGGACGCGTAATGCGGCAGAGCAGAATAAGGAAAGGACTTGAATCAAAAATGGAAAAGGCAAATGTAGTGAGCGATAACAAGCAAGAGCATCGGTTTGAAATGACACTCGGCGAAGGTAAATCGGCATTCATTGATTACACAGCGGCGGGCGCGGGCGTGCTGGCGCTGACGCACACGGAAGTTCCAGAAGAGTTCGAGGGAAAGGGAATCGGCAGCGCGCTGGTCAAGGGAGCGTTCGAGATCATTCGCGCGGAGGGCATGAAGATTGTGCCGGAGTGCCGGTTCATCGCCGCTTACCTGCGCCGCCACACTGAATATCAGTCGTTGGTGGCGGACGAGTAAATGATGATGAGAAATAAGCGCGAAGTAGCAACCGAACCTTGTGAGGTTTGATCCTCTTACGCACATCCTATCTATCTTCGCTTCCATCTTAAATTTTCGATTACGGGATTGTGTAATCCCGTAATCGCATCACTGAACTCCCGCACATTGTTTCCTCTGCCTGCGTAAGCCGGGCATTTTTCTATCTCGAATCGAATATCAGCGAGTGGCACAGCGCTTCCTTACGGCGCTGATGTATCTCCGTCTTCGATTGCCTGATAAGTAAAAAGAAAAGTGTAGGGTGAAGCGATGGGGAATTTATGGCACGACTTGCGTTACGGCGCGCGAATGCTTTTCAAGAACAAAGGCTTCGCGGCGGTGGCGATTATCGCGCTCGCTTTAGGCATCGGCGCAAACACGGCGATCTTTAGTGTCGTCAACGCCGTGTTGCTGCGCCCGTTGCCGTTCAAGAATTCTGAACGACTCGTGGCGCTAAGACAGACATCCACGCAACGCAAGGACGATTTGGATTTCGCGTCGTACCCGAACTTCGCCGACTGGCGAACGCAAAATAAAGCCTTCGAGCAGCTTGCCGTCTTTCGTAACATCAACCGCACGCTGACGGGCGCGGATCAACCCGTGCGCCTGCAAAGTTCCATTGTCTCCGCCAACATCTTTCAACTCTTAGGCGCGACATCGGGTTTGGGACGCGCCTTTCTTCCAGAAGAAGACAAACCCGGCGCGAGCAGTTATGCGGTGATTTTGAGTCATGGCTTATGGCAACGACGCTTCGGTTCCGATCCGAAAGTTTTAGGACACGCTATCACGCTCAGCGGAAAGAGTTACACCATCGTCGGCGTGATGCCGGACGGCTTTCAGTTTCCCGTTCAAGCCGAGCCGACGGAACTCTGGATCACCGTCGCGCTCGATGCCGAAACGCCCGTCGGCGGCGGCTTACCCAACACGGCGCAGCGCGGCGTCGGTATCTATGAAGTAATCGGGCGTCTCAAGCCAAACGTGACGCTGGAGCAAGCGCAGACGGAGATAAATCTGATTGCGCGCAATCTCGAAACGCAGTATCCGAATACCAACACGCATCAGGGAGTGAAGATTATCCCGCAACTTGAATTGCTGGTGGGCAAGATACGCACGGCGTTGCTGATTCTCTTCGGTGCGGTTGGCTTTGTGTTGCTCATCAGTTGCGCCAACGTCGCTAACTTGCTGCTGGCGCGTGCCACGACGCGGCACAAAGAAATGGCGATTCGCGCGGCACTCGGCGCGAGTCGTTGGCGCATCGTCCGGCAACTCCTCACCGAAAGCGTGCTGCTCGGACTCGCAGGCGGCGCGCTCGGTTTGCTGCTGGCGATGTGGGGAACCGATCTGCTGGTCGCACTCAGCCCGAAAGGTCTGCCGCGCTTAAACGAAATCGGTCTGGACGGGCGTGTGCTCGGCTTTACGATGTTCGTCTCGTTGTTGACCGGCGCAATCTTCGGACTTGCTCCCGCGCTACACGCTTCAAAGTTAGACCTTACGGAATCGCTTAAAGAAGGCGGGCGCAGCGGAGCGACGGGCGCACGCGGCAATCGTGTGCGTAGTTTATTAATCGTGACCGAAGTGGCGCTGGCGTTGATGCTGCTCATCGGCGCAGGATTGCTGGCGCGAAGCTTTCTACGCTTGCAACGTGCTAGTCCCGGCTTTAACGCGGAGCATGTTATGGCGTTGAAGATCAGCCTGCCTTCGGCGAAATACAGCGAGCCGCAGGAGGCTATGTTCTTCAAACAATTGCTCGCGCGCGTCAAGACGCTGCCCGGCGTGGCTGACGCGGGCATCGTTTACCCATTGCCGTTGAGTGGAGATCAGATGGAAATCTCTTTCGAGGTTGCCGAACGTCCGGTGGCCGAGGGTGAGCGGCCAAGCTCGGAATACCGCTCGATCAGCCCGGACTACTTTCACACGATGTCCATTCCGCTTCTGAAGGGACGCGACTTCACAACGCGCGACGACATGAATGCTCCCGGCGTCGTCATCGTCAATGAAACCTTAGCGCGGCAAATCTTTCCGGGCGAAGACCCCATCGGCAAGCGCATCAAGCCGGGAATCTCTGTTGGCAAAGATCAGGCTGTGATGCGCGAGATCGTCGGCGTGGTCGGCGATGTGAAGCACCAGAGCTTGAGCAGCGACTCGGGAGCGGAAGTGTATGTCCCGCACGCGCAGGTTCCGTTTAGCGGGATGGCGCTCGTCGCACGCACCACAATTGATCCGCAAAGCCTCGCCGCAACAATGCGCAACGAAGTGAACAAATTGGACAAGGACATTCCCGTTTACAACACCAGAACGCTTGATGATTATCTTGCCGCGTCAGTCGCGCAGCCACGCTTCAATACGTTGCTGCTCGGCATCTTCGCGGGCGTCGCGCTGTTCTTGACCATGATCGGGCTTTACGGCGTGATCTCTTATTCCGTTACACAACGCACGCATGAGATCGGCATTCGTGTCGCACTCGGCGCGCAGACAAGCGACGTGTTGAAACTCGTCGTCAAGCAAGGCATGGCGCTGGCGCTTATCGGCGTCGGCGTGGGTTTGGCGGCGGCGCTCGCTCTGACGCGCGTGCTGGCTAGTTTGCTTTACGGCGTAAGCGCGACTGATCCCGTAACCTTCGGCGGCGTGTCGCTGTTGCTCGTCGTCGTTGCCTTGATTGCGTGCCTCGTTCCGGCGCGTCGCGCGATGAAGGTTGATCCGATGATTGCGCTTCGATACGAATAGGAGAAGTCAATGAGAACCCTTTTGCAAGATTTGCGCTATGGCGCACGTATGCTGCTTAAAAGTCCGGGCTTTACAGTGGTGGCGATCATTGCGTTGGCGCTTGGCATAGGGGCGAACACAGCCATCTTCAGCGTCATCAATGCGGTGTTGTTGCGCCCGCTTGCGTATCCGAAGGCGGATGAGATTGTTTATTTCAGCGGGGTCAACACAGCGAAGGGAATCACGCGTAGCAACATTTCAGCTCCCGATTATGTTGACTGGACGAAACAAAATAAAGTCTTCGCGCAAATGGCGGCGTTCGTGACGGGCGGCGCAATACTCACCGGAACAAACGAGCCGGAGCGTGTGCCTAGGGCAGTGGTCACCGCAAGCTTCTTCAACGTGCTTGGCGTGCAGCCCGTTTTAGGGCGCGCTTTTCTTGCCGAAGAAGATCAACCGAACAGCCAGCAGGTCGCCGTTTTAAGTTACGGTTTGTGGAAACGGCGTTTCGGTTCGGATGCAAATATCATCGGCAACAAAATAACTGTGAGCGGACGTATTATGACGGTTGTGGGCGTGATGCCTGCGGGTTACGAGTTTCCCGAACAGACGCAAATCTGGACATCCCTGCGCCTCGATGCGAGCGATGAAAAACGCGACAATCGCGCGTATGAAGCGATAGGGCGAATCAAGCCGGATGTGAGTTTAGAGCAAGCGCAAGCGCAGATCAGCACGATCAATGCTCAACTTGCGAAGTCTTATGAAGAAACGAATATTGGTTGGGACATCAAGCTCGTCAGATTGCATGAGAGATTGGTCGGAGATGTTCGCCCGTCGTTGCTGGCGCTGCTCGGTGCGGTCGCGTTTGTGTTGTTAATCGCTTGTGCGAATGTCGCTAATTTA